>Ga0307516_10000665_pt1 | contig 46476 bp, 40 predicted proteins | sample 19_EM_MG_FD_203310 | JGI IMG/M metagenome (GOLD analysis project Ga0307516, IMG submission 203310) | Populus trichocarpa ectomycorrhiza microbial communities from riparian zone in the Pacific Northwest, United States - 19_EM | ecosystem: Host-associated > Plants > Roots > Unclassified | place... | reverse complement strand
ACGAGAGCGGCAGGAAGGGAATACCCGAACTCGATATTCTTGATCCGCAGGTAATCGCCTTTACGGACCCAAAAAGAAGACCCGGCTGTATTATTGGCATTATTTCCGATCCATAATCTCGGGTAGCTGGCAGCGGTAGAATGATCGGGCGTCCATCGGTTCAGTTGTTCTTCATACACCTGCCCCTTCCCGTTACTCTGGAATCCCCAGTAAGAAGACCCGGAAAGATAGACATCCCTGTTGGCAACACCCTGGGCAAGCACGGTGAGGTCAAACCCCTTGTAACGGACGCCTGTATTGAGACCATAATATAATAAGGGCTTCCGGTTGCCGATCGCTTCCTGGTCCTTTCCGTCTATGAAGCCATCGCCGTTGAGGTCTTTATATTTGATATCCCCGGGAAGGATGCCGCCGCCCTGGTAAGCATGGCCTGCGATCTCGGCCTGCGACTGGAACAACCCTTCGGAAACATAACCGTAGATCTGGGTTACGGGCCGGCCGGCAAACATATTGTATTCATAAGCTTTCCTGGGTTCTCCGTAATAAAGCACCGTACTCTTCAGCAGGGAGAAATTCGGGGAAACAAAATAAGTGAAAGCTCCGCGGGAATTCTGCCAGGTGGCCTGCAGTTCCCAACCCTTGTAGCGGAAGCTGCCGATGTTCTGCCAGTTGAAGGCGGCTCCAAAAACATCCGAACGGTCCTGCCGCTGCTGTATAAGGTCGTAGTATTTGTCATTGAAATAATCGATCGACAGGCTGAGGCGGTCATTCAGCAGCGAGGCATCGATGCCCGTTGAAAATTTATTGGCCTTTTCCCAGGTGATCGTAGGATTGGCCAGCGCACCTTGTTGCAGGGTGGTGGTGGAAGAGGGTACCGTCGCTCCGAAACCATAGCCGGTGCCCCCGACATAATACTGGTTGTAATTATAATACCCGATATTGGCATTACCCGTCTTTCCGTAGCTGGCCCTTAATTTCAGGGAGTTCAGCCATTTGACATTCTTCAGGAAATCTTCGTCCGCTATATTCCAGCCTGCTCCGAAAGCCGGAAAGGTCCCATACCGTTTGCTTTGCGGATAACGTTCGGTGCCGTTATACCCCACGGCGACATCCAGGAGATATTTACGCTTGTAGTTATACGAGAGTTTGCCGCTAACGCCGGAGAAGTTCATGGGAAGGTCGGAATTGATCATCCGGTAGTCATTGCTTGCCAGTACGAGGGCGTCCAGGTTATGGTCGCCAATGCTTTTGGAATAGCCCAGGGAGGCTTCCGTATAGATCAGCCGGTTCTGGCTGTTGATGGCCGTGGTATTGCTTTGATTGCCCTTGGCGCCAAACTGGCTGTAGACGGTATTGCCGGCCGTATCGACGGACTGTCTGAATACGGCAAAGGTCTTGCTGCGGTTGGTCGTTTCGCGCTGGTAAGCATTGATGGCGGCAAGTCCCTTTATCCAGAGGCCCTTGGTGACATTATCCAGGTTGCCTTTTACGACGACATCTACTTTAAAATCCCGTTCGTAGATGGATTGATAACCCGTCTGGACGCTCTGGCCATAAATATTGGAAGTATAATCCAGGTTGCCACCCAGGCTGCCATCGGCATTCACCACCGGGTAAGCGTTATTCGGAGTGGCTGCCAGTAAAGAATAGATGCCGGCCGTCGCCACCCCCGGCTGATTGGTAGACTGGATCCTTCCAAAAAGGTTGAGGGAGGTCGTGACATATTTATTCAGGTCCAGTTCCAGGTTGCTTCGGAAAATATATCGCTTGTAATCCGGGTTCGTATTATAGCTGTTGAATTTTTCTGTCCTGAACAGCCCGTCCTGGTGCATATAATCCAGGTTGGCGAAATAACGCGCCGTCTTGTTCCCGCCCGAGACGGAAAGATCATAACGGGCAAAGGACGCCTGGTCTTTCAGGAGTTTTTTCTGCCAGTCCACATCCGGGTGTCCGATCGGGTCCGTGTGGTTCTTATAGGCATCCAGGTCGGCCTGGCTATAGGCGGCGGGCTTCCCTTCGTTGGACAGCGCCTCATTATAAAGTTGGGCATAGGGATAAGCGTGCAGGAAGCTGGGCATCCTCGTAGGCTGCTGGATCCCCTGTAGCGCGGTAAATTCCAGGGATTGGTTGGCCTGGGTGCCTTTTTTGGTGGTGATCAGCAGCGCCCCATTCGAAGAACGCATACCCAGCATCGTCGTGGAAACGGCATCTTTCAGCAGGGTGATCGATTCGATCTGCTCGGGATTGAGGGAGACAAAACTCTGGGGTGTGCCATCGATCAGTACGAGGGGCGCCTGCCCCCTTAATAGATAGGAAACATCATCGTTACCGGGTTCACCCGTAGGCTGGGTGACGTAAAGACCTGCCAGACGGCCCGCCAGCAACCCCCCAAAACTGGCTGAATTCGTCTTGCGTAACTCCTCGGTACGTATTTCCGATACGGCCGCCGTGGTCGTTTTACCTGGCCGGGTCTCAAAAAGAAGATGTTGGGTAGCCCGGGAAGGAACAAAGGGACGAAGCAATTGCAGCGTGTCCTGCGTCTGGGCGAATGCGGTCATGGAAATAAAAGCAAAAAACAAGAGCAAGGGGACTTGCCTGAAGTTGATTATCATAATAGCAGCAATTTTGGTGTTTGCTGCCGCAAAAATGCTATTTAATCTCCCTTAAATCCAATTAATGACTACGCCAAAACCTCTACAACTAAAATATTTGCAATTGATTTTCAGTTAATTATAAATTTGGTAAGTTTTCCCGGCTACGCCGGATAGAGTTTGGATGGGCGAAGATTCTATTTTTATAAAAAAAACAATGATGGTCTCCCATTCACACCGCTCTTTCCTCACCACCTGCCTGCTCATCCTGGCAGGTCTGAGCCTGAACGCCCAGGAGCCTGTCCCTGCTGCCGGCTCTTCCTCCCCGATCCTCCATTCAAAATGGATAACCTATAATAAGGAGCATCGGCTCGTCTATACCCCCGATAGCAATGGCAACAGGATCCCGGATTTTTCAATGGCCGGCTATCATGATGGGAATGATCCCCTGCCGGCTTATCCAACGGTGATCACCCTGACCCCTTCCGGGGGAGACGATACCCGCCAGATCCTGGACGCTCTCGATGAAATAGGCAAAAGATTGGCAGACGCACGCGGCATCCGGGGGGCGATCCTCCTGAAAAAAGGGAATTACAGCGTCTCTTCCACGATCGAGGTCCGTACTTCCGGGGTCATTATCGCAGGGGAAGGCAATGGGGAAGAGGGTACGGTTATCCGGTATACGGCTACCCGGCAAAGCAGTCTCTTCCACGTCCGGGGGACGGGTAAAATAGAAAGAATGGGAACGGAAAGGAAGGTCCGCGACTCTTATACGCCCGTAGGCAGTTTGACCTTGCGGCTGACTTCCGTAGAAGGATTGTCAGCAGGCGACCCGATCCTCGTCTACCGGCCGGCCACCCCTGAATGGATCCATGCTATCTATATGGATAGTATAAAAGATCTCCCGAAAGACGGCAAGAATTGGACGCCCGAAGAATACGGTCTGAATTATGAAAGGATCATCGTCTCCATCGATAAGCAGCATCAAAGCATCGAACTGAACGCACCGCTGGTCATGCCCCTGGATCAGCGTTACGGGGGCGGAAGCATTGTTAAATATAGTTTCCCGGGAAGGGTCCGGGAGGTCGGCTTTGCAGATCTGCGGATGCTGTCCACCTATGACAGCGCCACCGATGAACAACACGGATGGGATGCCATCTTATTCAGTCAATGCGAGCAGTCCTGGGTGAAAAAGGTCAGTTCCGTCCATTTTGGCTATAGTTGCGTCCATGTCGGAGAGTCCTCGAAAAATATCAGCATTCTGAACTCACAATGCCTGGACCCTATCTCGCAGATCATCGGCGGAAGAAGGTATTCCTTTAATATAGACGGACAGCTCAACCTGGTCAAAGATTGTTATGCACGCCATGGCCGCCACGATTATGTCACGGGCGCCCGCGTTTGCGGTCCCAATGTCTTCGTTCATTGCCTCTCCGATTCTGCCCATGATGACTCCGGGCCACACCATCGCTGGGCCACGGGTACTCTCTTCGATAATATCGTCACGGATGGCACCATCAACGTACAGGATAGGGGCAGACTGGGGACAGGGCATGGATGGTCGGGCGCCTGGCAGGTCCTATGGAATTGTAAGGCCCGGGATGCCATCGTTCAAAACCCTCCGCTGGCGCGCAACTGGAACATCGGGTTCAAAGGTAAAAAAGGCGGCCGCCCATGGGTAAAGGGACGGGAAGAGGGGGAATGGGAAGCCTGGAATATGCCCGGATCCCTCGACCCCGCCTCCCTCTATGAGGCGCAATGGGCGGAAAGGCGAAAAAAAGGGCAATAAGGTCCCGTTTGAATTTCGTAACTTTGCCCCATGGCAGAAATAGAAACGCTGGAAGACTTCTACCAGCAAAAACTCAATTGGCTTCCCGATAACATCCAGCAAGGCCTGGGGCATTTTAATGTCTTCCGCCACGAAGATTTTTGCAATACGGGCAGGGCGCCCGTACAATATAACCGGAAAGATTTTTATAAGACCAGCCTCTACCGGGGCGAAGGGATCCTCCATTATGCCGAAAAAAGCATCCTCCTTTCCGGTCCGACCCTCCTCTTCCTCAACCCCCGGGTCCCCTATACCTTCGAGAATCTGAAGGAATCTCAAACGGGCTTCTTCTGCATATTTACGGAAACTTTCTTCATGGAAAGGATCAAGGGCAGCCTGACGGGCCTGCATATGTATGCCCCGGGCGGGAAAGTAGCCTATAAATTGGACCAGGCCCAGGATGCAGAAGCCAGCGCCCTCTTTGCAAAAATGCTGCAGGAGATTGATTCCGACTACGTCCACAAATACGACCTGCTGAGGAACTATGTGACCGAACTGATCCATTTTGCCCTCAAGACCCAGCCTTCCGAGACCTTATACCAGCACCCCGACGCCAATTCCCGCATCACCGCCGTCTTCACGGAATTATTGGAACGGCAGTTCCCCATCGAGAGCCCCTCCCAGCGATTCTCCCTGCGGGCCGCAAAAGATTTCGCCCAGTCCCTTTCCGTGCATGTCAACCATCTGAACAGGGCCATCCGCGAGACGACAGGCAGGACGACGACGGATCATATCGCCGGCCGGCTCGTCAATGAGGCAAAATCCCTGCTCAGGCACACCAACTGGAATGTCTCCGAAATTGGCTACTGCCTCGGCTTCGACGAACCCTCCCATTTCAATAATTTCTTTAAAAAGCACACCAGTCTCACCCCGAACGCTTTCAGGGTGGTGTGATTGGTTGATCCAGTCCTCTCATGGTTGTTTGAATTTCGTAATTATTGGTTTGAATGCTGTAATAGCGCCAATCCCTCGCCTCTCTACCTTTGTCCTACTAAAAGGACAAATTATGGACAATCAGAAAGTATGGTTTATCACAGGAGCTTCACAGGGCCTGGGACCTTCCCTGGTGAAACAAGCATTGGAAAAAGGCGATCGGGTCGTCGCCGTCCTCCCCGCTCTTACCGGCAACGAGGAGGATTCAACTAATTTTCTCTCCCTGGCGCCCGACCTCAACGATGAGATCGATGTGGAACTGGCTGTCGATCAGGCCATCGATCGTTTTGGACGATTGGACGTCATCGTCAACAATGCCGGCTATCGTTCCGCCGGCATGACCGAAGAATGGACCCAGGAAGAAGAGCGCGAAAATTTCTTTACCAATATCTTCGGCGCTCTGAACGTGATCCAGCAAGCGCTGCCGCAGCTAAGAGAACAAGGTTCCGGACATATTATTAATATTTCTTCTATTCCCGGCTTTTTAGGATCTTTAGCCTCCGAAGAAGCCGCGGCCGGGATCCGGGTCAGTCATTACCGGGGCGGACCGGACGGACCCTCCACTCCCGATACAGAAGCCGCAGCGATCCTCCGTCTTGTACAGGGCTGCCCCGCCAGGAGCCATTTCTCCAATACTAAATCGATTTTGCCGACTCAAAACTTTCCCTTAACTTTCTATTCCAACACAGACTAAAATCAACGATCCATGCCGGTAACAAGAAGGGAAGCCTTACGACAATTTCTATTCGTCTCCACCGGTGTAGCCCTGCTTCCTTCCTGTCTCCAGCACCCTTCCAAAGCCTCCATCGTATTAAAAAAGATCTCCGTAGACGCCAACGGGGAGAACATGCTGGCCGAATTGACGGACACCCTTATCCCCGCCACGACCACGCCCGGCGCCAAAGACGTCTCCGCCCATTTGTTCGTATTGACGATGGTGGATGACTGTTATACGAAGGAAGATCAGCAGAAATGGCTCCGGGGCATGCAGCAGTTCGAAGAGCTCGCGCAGCAAAAGAACGGACATTCCTTTTTACGCTCCACCCCGGCAGAAAGAGAGGCTCTCCTCACCTCCCTCGAAACAAAGAAAGAGGATGATCTTTCTTTTTTCTACCATTCCGTCAAAAGATGGACGATCCGGGCTTATACCAGCTCAAAATATTATTTGACGAAGGTGCAGGTCTATGAATTAGTGCCGGCCCGTTTTAAGGGATGCGTACCGGTGAGCCCCGTGAATAAAAAGATTGCTTAACCGATAAGTATATGGGTAATAACAAAGACAGCGTGCAGGAACGGACCTTCGATGCGATCGTAATTGGCTCGGGCATGAGCGGCGGATGGGCCGCAAAGGAGTTCACGGAAAAGGGTTTGAAGACCCTCGTACTCGAAAGGGGCCGCGACGTAAAGCACCTGAAGGATTACCCCACGACCAATCAATATCCCTGGGAGTTTACCCACCGGGGCGAGATTCCCGCGGATATCCGGGAAGCCAATCCCGTAGTCAGCCGCTGTTATGCTTTTAAGGAAGATGCCATGCATTTTTTTGTAAAGGATACCGATCATCCTTATGTCCAGGACAAACCCTTCGACTGGATCCGCGGCTACCAGACAGGCGGCAAGTCCATCCTATGGGCCCGGCAGACCCAGCGCTGGAGCGATTTTGATTTCGAAGGCCCCGCAAGGGACGGATTCGCCGTGGATTGGCCCATCCGTTATAAGGACCTGGCGCCCTGGTACAGTTACGTGGAAAAATTCGTGGGCATCTCCGGCAACAAAGACGGATTGGCCAGCCTGCCCGATGGAGAATTCCTCCCCGCGATGGACCTTTCCTGCGTAGAGAAATATTTTAAGGATTTCGTATCCTCGAATTATAAAGACCGCCATGTCATTTATGCGCGATGCGCGCACCTCACCGAGCCACAGCCGATCCACCTGCAACAGGGCAGAGGGCAATGCCAGAAAAGGGATCTCTGCCAGCGCGGTTGTCCCTTCGGCGGTTATTTCAACAGCAATTCGTCCACCATCCCCTGGGCGGAAAGAACGGGCCTGATGACCCTGCGCCCCTTCTCCGTGGTGCATTCCATTATTTATGACGAACAGAAAGGAAAGGCCACCGGTGTGCGGGTGATCGACTCCCATAGCAAGGAGATGATAGAATACTATGCACGCGTCATCTTTGTAAATGCTGCGGCCATCAATACCAATCTTGTTTTGCTGAACTCGACCTCCCATCGTTTCCCGAATGGACTGGGTAATGACAATGGTCTCCTGGGTAAATATTTCGCCTTTCATAATTACAGGGGGCATATTTCCGCCCAATACGAGGGCTTCAAGGATTCAACGACGGATGGCCGGCGACCTACCAGCGCTTATCTGCCGCGCTTTCGCAACCTGGTCAGACAGGAGACGGATTTCCTGCGTGGCTATGCGGCAGGCTTTTCCGCGGGTAGAGGCAGCCACACCAATACAGACGGTTTTGGAAAGACGCTGAAAGATCAGTTGTTCAATCCCACACCAGGTCCCTGGAATGTCGGCTCGCATATGATGGGAGAGACCATCCCCAAGATCGGCAATACGCTGACCCTGGACCCCGGACGTAAAGATGAATGGGGCGTTCCCTTAGTACATATCGATGTCAGTTATGACCTCAATGATGAAAAGATGTTGAAGGATTTTTTCGAACAAATGACGGAGATGTATACAAAGGCCGGCTTCACGAATATCAAGACGGGCGATTCCAAACAGGCCCCCGGCCTGGATATCCATGAAATGGGCGGGGTCCGTATGGGCAAAGATCCAAAGACCTCCCTCCTCAATAAATGGAACCAATTGCATGCCTGCCCGAACGTATATGTCACCGATGGCGCCTGCATGACCTCCACCTCTACGCAGAACCCTTCACTCACCTATATGGCGCTCACGGCCAGGGCGGCAGATCATGCGTTCACCGCTTTGAAAAAAGGAGAGATCTGAAAGATCATCGCGCCAGGAGGATCTCCTTGAAATTCCACCCGCCCTTGTCCGCGAGTATACGTAATACATTCGCCCCTTTATGCAAGTGGATCGTCCCCGCTTCCACCAACTGCCAGTTCCCCAAGCCCCCGGTATTCGGCACAGCCACCCCCACAGGCGCCCGGTCATCGGCCATTACAGAGATCCGGCCCGTGTCCGATGCGGCGGCAATCCGCAGTTGAAGGGAATAATCTCCCTCTTTTGCAACGTCCACCGTATACTGCAGCCATTCCTTATCCTCGATATTGAATACGTAATAACCCTGGCCGCCCGTCTGATCTCCGGAACCGCCCGCACGATCTCCGGACTGAATATCCACCCCGTCATTCCGGTATTCCCTTCCCCGGTTGCCCGCCGAATTCACCGGGGGCGAGGCGTATTGATACCGCGCCGTGTCCTTGTCATAATAAGCTACCCGCTGTCCCCCAAGATCGTAATCCACCGCCGCGACCACAGCGCTGTCCCGGATAAAGACCTTTTTAAAAGGGATCGCCGTAGGAGCATCCACCTGCCGGAACATGGCATCCGTGACGTCTTTATGAAAAATATTATGCTCGATCCTGATACTTTGGATCCATTCATCGAGGGCCTTGCCAGCCTCCTCCGGGGAAGGTTTCGGTCCTTTGCCACCCCAGTAATCCAGCAGTCGCTGGTACGAAGGCGTTACCCTGATCTCCAGTGGATTATTGCTTCCCATTTTTTTCAACGGCCACCAGGACCAGCCGATATCATGCGTTTCCACGAGGCGGATCGCCTCTGTGTACCAGCCATTCGAATTTTCACCCGACTCGCCCATCCAGAGAGGGAGTTGGTATTGCTCCCGCAGGTCGAGATAACGGCGGATGGAGGCCTCATCGTTGAAAGTCCCGTATTTATGAAAGCTCAGCGCCATATTAGGGTCCCAGCCGGGCAGGATGCCATTGTAATTATTGCCAAAGGCGTTTCCTTCGATGATGATGAGATGATGCTTATCCACCTGCCGGATTGCCTTGGTCACCTCCATCATGAGCGTTTTTAGCGGCGCGTTCGTCTTTTCCCGGTTGCCGATCTTATCCGTCGGATTTTCAAAACCCCAGTTGGGTTCGTTGATGATATCATACCCGCCGATCCAGGGTTCGTTCGCATACCGCTCCGCCAGCTTGCGCCAGAGGGCGATCATTTTTTGTTGGTTGGCCGCACTTTCCCAGAGCGATGGACGATCGGGGTAGCGGTCGGAAATATTCAGGTCATTGCCCTGCCCTCCGGGCGCTGCATGCAGGTCGAGGATCAGGTATATCTTATTGGCCTTGCACCAGCTCAGCAGGCTATCCGTCATCGCAAAGCCTTTTTCAAGCCAGGTATTCTCCCCTGCAATGGGCTCTTCTTCCACGGCCTTCGTAAATAAACGATAATGCATCGGCAGGCGCACGGAATTAAATCCCCAGGCCGCCATGGAATCGATGTCCTGCTTTCGGGTATGATTGTCCAGCCATTGCGCATAGAACGCATCCGTCCTTTGCTGCCCCGCCAGGTCCTGTATCGCAGCCCGGATCTTATGCTGCTGCCCGAAATTGGCGAGCCGGAACATATATCCTTCCTGCAGCATCCAGCCGCCCAGCCCCATGCCCCGGAGAATGATCTTCTTGCCCTGCCCGTCGACGATGATCGGGCCCTTCGCCCTTAAATAACCCTGGGCTTCAGACGCCAGGGAACATAAAAAGAACAGCAGGGTCAGCATACCGGCCAATCGTTTGTCAGGGCTTTTTATCATAAGAATCTTTTTTAAGCGGCGATAATATACGAAATCCCTGATCAGGACATCTTAAATTTATTTTCTTTACCCTGTAGTTTTTAGCCCGATACGGATACTAATAGAGTAGGAACGTTTATTGAATAAGAACCTTTAACGAATGAAGAATGAAAATCTGGAAGATCGTTTTATTAATGATCTCAATAGCAATATTGGCATTGTTCACAGGGTTTGTAAGGTATATGGTCGGGACCCCCGGGAAAAACAGGACCTATTCCAGGAGATAGTTTACCAACTATGGAAGTCCTACCCGACTTTTACCGGCTCCTCCAAATTCTCCACCTGGATGTATAAGGTAGCCATGAATACGGCCATCGGCGCCATCCGGAAAAGCAGCCGGGCCCTTCCAAATAGATCCTTGTCCGGCCAGTTGCCGGAGATCCCGGATCTGACGGACCCTTCCGATCCGGAAGAAAAGATGCAGCGGCTTTATGCAGCGATCAATGAATTGTCGCCTATCGAAAAAGCGATCATTTTATTATATCTCGACGAGCATAGTTATGAGCAGATCGCCGCCTTCACCGGTCTTACAAAGACCCATATCAGCGTGAGGCTGGTGAGGATAAAAAAAAGGCTTGAACAGAAATTAAAATACTAAAACTCTTCCCATCATGGAACCCATCGACGAACTGCAGCGATTTTGGAAAGACCATAAAGACAGCGGCATTCCCGCTCCCGTCCTTAATAAAGAGGAAATGAAAAAGATCCTGGCGCCGAAGATCCGGAAGGAGCAACGGTTCTTCCTGGAATACTTTTTTGCCTTTTATTTCTGGCTGTTCCTGCTATACTCGGCCCTCTTTTATTTTATGATCCGGTATTGGGGGGATTGGATCTTCGATCTTCTCTGCCTTATAGGAATAGGGGTATATATCCCTTATACCATCGTATTCATAAAAAATTTCAGGAACATAAGATACAAGGCTTCGGCCAGCCCGGACGCTTCCCTGCCGGATATCTATCATCAGCTTCGGCTCGAATGCAGGTCCATTACTCATTACTTTAACTTCAAGAAGAGACTGGACCTGGTCGGCATGCCCCTGCTCAGCCTGATCATCGTGGCGCTGCTTTCCAAATTTTCCGCCCTGCCTGCGCCGGGACGATCCCTCTTGCCCGCCATCATCGCCTTCCTCCTGATCCTGGGGGTCCTTACTTTTGTCACCCTGCTGCAGAATAAAAAGAATTTTATACAGCCCTTGCGGCAGCTACAGTTTATTATAAAAGAATTGGAAAAAGATGATATTCACCTGGGGGGCGCGGTCATAGCAGATCATCACCCGGTAACACCTCGGCATTGAATCCAAGCCCTCTCAGGAGCCCGATCAGGCAGGAAGGCTCCACGACCCCGGTCGTCGACCGGACGCGGAGGATACGATCACAGTCCTCCAGGTCGAAATTGGCTTTGTAATGTATATAGGTACTATGGATCAGGTCGATCACCCTATCCGCATGATCCCTGCATCCGACATCGGTCTTAAATACTTCTACCATACCACGAACATTATGGTTAACAACTTCGCAAACTTATCAGGTTCCGGGGAAGAAATAAGGGGGTGAATACGACTAAAACAGGGCGGGTTGCGACATTTTTGACAAAGTAGTCATCGGGCGGGAGGATCACTCTTCCTCCTGGCGGAATATTTTTAGCTGATCTGCCAGGTACTGGCAATCGCCGTCCACCATGATCTCCTTCATCCGGTCATAGATCGCCACCAGGTGTTTATAATAAGGGAGCTTACGATCAAGGAGCGCCAGGAGCACACTGGTCAGCAACGCCAGCACATAGATATCCCTGGGGCTTTTTACGGACTCGATCCTGGTCGAAAATTTATCCAGCTTGTCATCCACAACCGTTTCTTCCTCGCCCGCCTTAAGGCAGGTGAACAGGATATTGAATTCAACGATAGAGACGGTGAATTCATCGTATTGCGGGTCGAACGATTCGTCCCTGATGGAATACAGCGTCTCATGGATCCCCGCTCTGCCTTCCCCGGTATTGAACAGGATAAAATTCACTATCGGGAATTTCTCCTTCCACTGGGGCTCATCCAGGAACAATTGGCGGGCCGATCCTAACACCGGTGAATTTTCATCAAGATAGCATTCATCGATGATCAGGATGAGAAAGAAGCCTTCGCACTGACATTCCCTTATCCATTTATTCATCAGGGAGGTCATAATGACAGCATCGATATTGTACAATCTCAAACTGCCGACCGTCTCCCAATACTTATGGTCTGTTATATGCTTCGTCTCACCATCATCGATAGATAATTGTTTAAATGAACTCAAGACCTTTTCCAGGTTCCCAAGCCCCGCCTGCGCTACCCTGTAAACGCTCCAGGCATTGTGGTCCCAGCCCTGTCTGGGGATCTTATTCAGCCACTTCAGGGCCGAAGGATAGCCTTTCCTGAAAAGATAGGATCCGACGATCACCATGATGTCTTCATTACTCCTCTTGAAATTCTGCGAATAGCTTTTCACGGTGGCCAGCACCGTAGCGGCAAAGACCAACCCGGAAAGATCTATAATTAAATTCAGTGACCTGATCTCATGGAATTTCCTGTTCCATAGTAGCCCGCTGCTCTCATGTTTAAAGAATTCTGAAAGGACGACATGAACAGACTCGAAATGGAAGCTCCCATAAGTATAGAAGGAGACCAGGATCATAAAACAAATGAGCAGGCTCAGCGAGATGCACAGGCTCATTAAAAAGACCGCCTTATAAATATTCTGCGGGCTTCTCTTGAAAGTCTCCGCAATGCTTTGCGGTCCCGCAAGAAAGGCGATCAGGAAACTCAGCAATCCCACGAGCAGGACGATTGCGGCCACCCTGATATAACCCCCATGCAAAAGTTGGAAATAATACAACGATCCCAGCAACAGGCAAATGGCCAGGTAATAGACGGATTTAAAGAGTTGTTGCGGGCGCTGCATCGTTCCTGCGATGGTCGGCATATCCATGCGCGCGCCTTCCATCCCGTTCCTGAAGTAAAAATAATACCCCGTGGGCCAGCAGACGGCATTATCGATCATCGTAAGCATAAAGAACAAAAGGAGTTTGATCTTCTGCAGGGGCCTGTTCTTGGCGATAATGGGTATTTTGATCAGGAGCAGCATGCGCGCATCATCTTCACCGCTCGGTTTTTTCAGCCGGTTGAACGCATACAGGTGATACCCCAGTTGCACAAGTGCCATCAGTATAAAAAAGAAAGTGACCACCACCAGCCACCCATGAAAATAACTGATGATCGCAAGGATCAGGATCACCAGTAAGCCTGCCAGGAGAGCTTTTTTTCTCATTCTTTGGGATTGCCTATAAAGTTTGATAAAACTTTTGAATTTTTCAAGGTGCGGAGCTTTTTACCGTGAAAACACCCGAACACAGGTCGAAGCCGGTTTTTTTAGTACATTTATCCAATAAATCTATTATGACCACACGCAGACAGTTTTTGCAGATCACTACCCTTTCAGCGGCAGCCACCGGTCTCAGCGCCCGCGCACTGGCCGGCAAGAGGGTAGCGGCGGAGAGCCCCGCCCCCCCTCTCCAGATAGGAATGGCGGGTTACACCTTCCTGAAATTCTCCGTCGACCAGTCCATCGCGATGATGAAACGGACAGGGATAACGACCCTTTCCATAAAGGATTTTCACCTGCCCCTGAACAGCAGCGACGAAACGATCAGCGCGGTAGCGGAGAAGTTCCGCTCCAACGGCATTACGATCTATGCGGCAGGCGTGATCTATATGAAGACCCGGGAAGAAGTGGACAGGGCTTTCGAATATGCAAAAAAACTGGGAGTAGGAATGATCGTCGGCGTACCTTCCCCGGAGCTGTTACCCTATACGGAGCAAAGGGTCCGCGCTAATAATATCCGGGTGGCTATCCACAATCATGGCCCGGAAGATAAGCTCTATCCCAGCCCGGTAGACGTATACGACAAGATCAGCCAGATGGATCCGAGGATGGGCCTCTGCCTGGACATCGGTCATTCCCTGCGCGCCGGAACAGATCCTGCAAAAGCCATCACGGATTATGGTCCCCGGATCTTCGATCTGCATATCAAGGACCTGAATGCCGCGGCCAAAGATGCCAAACCCATCGAACTGGGACGGGGCGTCATGGATATACCCGCCGTGGTAAAGGCCCTTACCGGGATCGGGTACGCAGGTAAGTGCAGTATAGAACATGAAATGGATATGACGGATCCTTTACCGGGAATTGCCGAATCTGCCGGCTACTTCCGGGGTGTCCTGCGCACGATGACCATCTAATCTTCTAACGATATGCTTCTACCTGTGTTTTGGATCTGCGTGGCGATGGCCCTCATCGCCGCTATCGCCATGCTGTTCACCGGGAAAGCCTTCAACGGCAAAGCCGATGGCAATCTTCCTTTTACGAGGCGGGATCTGGAAGGAGCCGCGACCCGCGAGGTCATCCTGGATTCTTATGAAGGCGCCAGTAACCGCGCACGTTCCGACCTTGGCAAACAACTCGGCCTGAGCTATTCCTTCAGGGTCTTTCTGTATTATGCGATCGCGAGCCTTTGTTATATGGCCAGCCTTCATCACACGGTGAAGAATATAGCCATCACCGGCAGTATCCTTTCCTTTGCACAGGTCCTCGCACACCTGGCAGACAGCATCGAAACTTTTTATCTCTATAAATATCGTTCGGATCCTCATTTCGGGGGCCCTTTTCTGTTATACCAGTTCGCAGTCAAGGTGAAAGGAGGAGTCGCGAACACGGGAGGGTTTTTTGCCGTATTACTGGTGCTGTATAACAGGCTCGCCTATGGTCACTTTCTTTTTTACCAGGTCTAAGGGCGCTTCTTCTTTGCTTGTTTGACCTTTGCCTCTTTGGCCGACAGCGCAATATTCTCTTTTATAATATCCCAGTATTCCTTGCCGTAACCCACCAGGATCTCACTGCCGGCCGGAATATTTTTCAGGGCGACGATAAAGACCTTCAGCCCTTCGATATCATACATGCAGTTATTGGTAATGCCCTTTACTTTGACGATCCCCCTGGCGTCATTCGCATAACGGGCCAGCTCCTTCGTATTCGTGCGGGCATCGATGACATGCTTCCGGTTCACGTAATAGATATAGCCATTGGTGCCTTCCTTATGATCGACGTCCTTCCAGGTAGTGATCTCCCCTTTATATTCGACGATCTTCGCCCCTTTCCGGATAGGCCTGGAAGTGAACAGCCCTTTCCCGGAGCCGGGCAGGGAGGATCTTTTAATGAGGAGCTGTTTTTCGAGCAGGGTCGACATGGTGCGGAATTTTTTGTTCTGGCGGCGAACATAAGTCAATTTATCGACTCCGCCGGCACATTAATGCAGCATGGCAAACTGGTAGGAAAAGATCAGCAGCATCACCAGTTGCTGATCCGTGAATTTTGTCCTCAATGCGAGAATGGCCCGGGCTTTCTGGGTCTTGATGGTATTCACCGAGACCCCTAGTTCTATCGAGATCTCTTCGTTCTTCATGCCCTCCAGGTAAGCCATTTTAAAGATCTGTTTCCGCTTTTCAGGGAATTTTTCGATCTCGCTGTAGATCTGGTGCAGGACTTCCATGCGGATCATCTCATTGAGCACCCTGCCCTCCTCCTTACTGTCGTCCAGGTAGACCTGGTCCTTCCGGTAGGCGTTCTTTACTTTCTGATGGCGGATGAAATTCAGGCATGCATTGCGCGTAGTAATGTATAGAAAAGCTTTAATATTTTGCTGGGTCTCGAAATCCTTATGCTTCTTCCAAAGCATAATAAAAGTATCCTTTACGATATCTTCCGCCGCCGGCCTGTCGTGGATCAGGTGTTCGCCAAAATAGCATAACGAAGGATAATACAGATTGAAAAAAGAGGCAAATGCCTGCGGATCTCCTTGCCGGAATTCATTGATGATCTCGGGGTTTAAGTCGGGATGACGCTCCATAGTTAGTTCTCGGGTTTAATGGCCGGATCAGTAGGTAAGTACATTTCTCATGGAAAGTGGTTCAAGGGATCAAAGGTGCGCAGAACGGGTTGTTAGTTGGTGAGACAAATTATTAATTACCCGGCAGTTAAAAAAATAAAAAATGCCCCGTAGAGGCATTTTTTATCTTTTTTATAAGTCAGACAGGATCTACCAGTTGGTCAGTTTAAGCTCCACGCGCCTGTTCAGGGCCATCCCTTCTGCGGTGTTATTCGTGGCCATCGGGCGCTTGCTGCCATAACCCTTGTAATCCATCCGGCCATCTGCAATTCCTTTAGATTCAAGATAATGTTTGACCGAGCGGGCACGGCGTTCGGATAAGGACTGATTGCGTTCGTCCGTTCCTTCCGTATCCGTATGTCCTTCGATATGCAGGTGCAGGGTCGTGTCGGCTTTAAGAACGGCCACTACTCCATCGAGCTCCCTGTATGAATTCCTTTCGATAATATCCTTGGCCCTTACGAAGAAGACTCTGCGGGCATACACATCTACTTTCTCGATCACCTCTTTCCGGATGGGAGGACATCCCCTGTTGGAAGCGACTCCCTTCACGAGCGGACATTTATCTTCATCGTCGTTCACCCCATCACCATCCGTATCCGGGATCGGGCAACCCTGGTATTTCGGTGAGCCGGCCACGTTGGGACACTTATCTTTATAATTCGGTACGCCATCTCCGTCTTTATCCGGACAACCGATCAGCGCGATTGGACCTGCCGAATCGGGGCATTCGTCCTTCTCATCGACCACTCCGTCCCCATCGCGGTCATGGGTGACAATGACCTGTTTGTAAATCGTATCCACCTTGCCCTTATGCGGGATCGTATCGGTGTCCTGTTTCTTCTTCCTGGATGCCTGGAAGATCGGTACCGTTAGCCCCACATGTACGTCAGCAGCCTGTATACGGTTGCGCAGCATATTCGACAGGACGGAACCCGAGCCCACGAATAGCGGGCCAAATCGAACACCCGCACCCCAGGTCAGTTGACTCTGTACATTATAAGAAACGGGAGAATAAATGCTCACCCACTTCTTTTCCAGCCTCGGCGTCACGGTGAACGAAGTGATATAGTTCGGACTTAATAAATTTGTAGTGGACACCATATTGAGCAGGATATCTCCATCGACGAAGATCCGTTTGTAGACATGATAGTCCGCATTCACATGGACGGCCGTCGGAAGGCTTACTTTAACGGAGGACGCGCCGGTGGCCTTGGATACGATGATGCCATCGTTCTTCAACCTCGTCAGGTACTGATCGTTCGTCTCGCCGTTCTGAAAAGCCAGTTCGGCCGTATTATGCCCCACCGCATTCATTGCATAGGTCTGCGAATTCGGGGAATTCGTATAGTTCACATTTCCGATATCGGTCAGCGACAAGCCCATCCTTAATTTGTAGGGCGTCTCATCATTCGCCATCGATTCCGGCCTCCATTCATACACCAGTCCCAGGTCAAGACCCCAGCCATGACCGGCTTCTTTTTTGAAGGCATCGGAAAAATTACCGCTGCTGAAATTATCCAGGTTGCCGGAGTATTGGGCCGTAACATCAGCATTCAGTTTGGCGATATTATTGGCGGGATCGATATTCACGAGCATCTGCCCCGAAGAAAGAGAGGCGAAAGCACGGCCCGAAATATATTTTACGGTGACCCCTGCCTTGATCAGGCTGTGCTTGTCTTTCTTCAATACGCGTCCATAGGACAACCCTGCCTCGGCGAAGGAATGTACCTTGGTCTGCAGGCTGCGGTCCTGGATATCGATATTATTGAATGCCGGATTGCCCTGACCAAAGAGCTGGAAAAGGCCGTCGCTGAGATTGTATTCATTACCGACGGTACGGAAGCGCGTGGTGATGCCTATCGCATTCTTTGAATTGAGGTTCACCATGGCCGAAGGGCCCAGTATATCGACATTGGTATAAACGTATTTAAACCCGGTGTTCTTCGTGGATTTGTAATATCCGTCTCCTTCGTGAAGATCTGATAGATGCAGGCCGAATAATTTTTTTCGGTCGAGCTCGTATGCATTGTTCCCTGCCAGCAGGCTTACGGACAGGATATTTACATGTACTTTGAACTTGCTGTCGGCGATCGAGCCCGGGTTCAGCACCATGCCATTCACCCCGGAATAATTGTCATACCCGTATCCGACATAGGATTGGGAGGAGCCGTTCAGGCACACGAAAGTCACTAAAAGGAGTAAACTTAGCTTCATAACTACGGCGGTTAATTCGATAGAATAATGGATAAAAAACTACTTCTCTAAGGATAATAAACGAAAAAAAGCCCGTCCTATTGTCTAAGAACGGGCCTAACTCTCATAATGAGACAAAGCTTATTTACTTGCCGGGCTTGCTCAGGGCGGCTTCGTCCACGGGTTTATTCACTTCCAGTTTTTCGATATTCGTCTTGGCGCCGACCCCGCCGGTAAGGATGGTAAAGGGGAAAATATAGCCGTCCGGCGTCTTCTGGTACTCCCCGAAATCAATATTGAACTCGGCATCGGGAGCAGGCCCCCCGCCATTCGCGGCGCCGCCCCGCCGGCCGCCGAAGCCGCCGCCTTTCCGGGTCTCCCGCAGGATATAATAGGTCTTCTCATCGATGGAATAGGTGATATATAGGCCGGAGGCCATGGTCAGTTTGATCTTCCAGCAGGTATTGCCGTTCACGGTGTCCTTGCCCAGGAGTTCCGCCTTACTGCCCTTGGCGGCATAGTCCACCAGGGGACCGGCACAATCCAGTTGGCTCTGCAGGCCTTTCAGCTGGTCCTCTGCCATGGGGGTGGTAGTTCCCCCGCGGGAGCTCCATCCCTGTTTGGGGGTCGCAAAGATGACGATATTCCCCGCTCCGAAAGAGATCTCCTGGCGATAAAGCTTATCCTGTACCTTCCAGGTCTTGGTATTGATCTCGGTGCCATTTTGCATGACGGACACCCCTTCCAGGTAAATGGAATGGATGGATTGTAATTTTTCCTTCCCCCCAAGGGCGGCTACATATTTGGCGATCACTTCATCGGCCGTCTGGGCCGAAGCCACAGGCGCCGCCACCAGGGTAACCACTACGGTAACCAGCAATATCGGGAGCATGATGGAGAACGGGATAGATCTTTTAAGGCGCATCGTAAAGACTTTAAAATTTGAATGAGGAACAGGCTGTCTCCTTCAAAGATATTATTTCATTAGCATTGTAATAATCGTTTCTTTAATTTTCCACTGTTAAAAAAATATACATGCAAAGGATCAAAGGCCGGTTAGTTCATATAGTAGAAAAAAAAATAGCTCCCGCAGAGATTAGTATAGAGAATGGTCGTATCCTGTCTATAGAAGCCCTGGAAGGGGCTGGGGACGATCTTCCTTATCTTCTTCCCGGCTTTATCGACGCTCATGTGCATATTGAAAGTTCCCTGCTCATTCCTGCCGAATTCGCGCGGCTGGCCGTTGTACACGGGACGGTAGCCACCGTGAGCGATCCGCATGAGATCGCCAATGTTTGCGGGCTGGCGGGTGTGGAATTCATGATCCGTAACGGGCGGACCGTACCTTTTAACTTTAATTTCGGCGCCCCGAGCTGCGTCCCGGCCACCGTTTTTGAAACGGCAGGCGCCAGCCTGGATGCCGCCAAAGTGGAAGATCTGCTGAAGAAGGACGAGATCAGGTATCTGAGCGAGCTCATGAATTTTCCCGGGGTATTGAACAATGACCCGGAAGTCATGGAAAAGATCGCGGCAGCCCAACGTCTTGGCAAGCCCATAGACGGACATGCCCCCGGGCTGCGGGGCGAACAGGCCCGTCAATACATAGCGGCAGGCATCAGCACGGACCATGAATGTTTTACAGCCGAAGAAGCCCTGGAAAAAATACGGTACGGCATGAAGATCCTTATCCGGGAAGGCAGCGCCGCCAGGAATTTCGAAGCCCTCGCCGGACTGCTGAACGATCATTCCGATCAACTCATGTTCTGCAGCGATGACAAACATCCGGATAGCCTGCTGGCCGGTCATATCAACCAGCTTTGCGCAAGAGCGGTAGCAAAAGGCATCGAACTCTTCAAGGTGCTCAAGGCAGCCTGTATCAATCCTGTCCTGCATTATGGACTCGAAGTGGGTCTCCTGCGCAAAGGGGACAGGGCCGACCTGATCGTCGTGGAAGATCTCGTAAATTTTAAGGTAGTACAGACCTATATCGGGGGTACCCTTGTAGCCGATAAAGGACGGTCGAAGATCGTATCCGGACCGGCGGAAGCTCCCATCAATCATTTTCATTGTCTGCCGCGCACCCCTGCGGACTTCGCTTATCTGCTGAATAAGTGGGGAGAGGAAGAGAATCTGGAACAGGCCTACGTGATCGAAGCCCTGGAGGGACAACTAATCACCAATAAAGGGGTGGTACCCGTGGCGGACCTGCTCCCCGAAAATGGCCTCCTGCGATCCAACCCTGAAAAAGATATCCTCAAGATCGTGGTGGTCAACCGCTACCAGCCGGCGCCCGTAGCCAAATCCTTTATACGCAATTTCGGGTTGAAGAGCGGGGCCCTCGCCTCCTCCGTAGCTCATGACAGTCATAATATTGTCGCGGTGGGCGTGGATGATGAGAGTCTCTGCCGCGCAGTCAACCTCGTGATCGAACAACAGGGCGGTCTCGCCTGTGTCTCCGGTCGCCCCCCTCAACCTGCCTCGGGATCTCCCGCCTACCCCGGGGCCGGGAAAGAATTAGTCCTGCCTCTGCCCGTGGCGGGATTGATGAGCGCAGCGGACGGATATACCGTTGCCGGGGCTTACACGGCCCTCGATGTCATGGCTAAAAGCCTGGGATCAACCCTTGCCGCCCCCTTTATGACCCTGTCCTTTATGGCCCTCCTCGTCATCCCCCATTTAAAGTTGAGTGACCTGGGCCTGTTCGATGGCGACCAGTGGAAACTCCTTTAGATCCCCCCTGCCCCCCTCAAGTCGACCGATCCTGTTCCGATGGATCTGGCGAAAACCCTTGTCATTTCTAAATCTAAATATCCCTCCGGTTCCGGTCTCTCGGGTCAAATATGTAGATATCTACATGATTATTATGTAGTTCTGTCAAAAATTAGCATGTAGTTTTAAAACTACATTACAGTAGTTAAAAGTAGGTGCTAACCCTTAGATCATGGAGATAGTGTCCTATCTCGCACGCTAAATTTAAATTTTAAGTGTTTATTGGAGCGGCCCGCAGAATACCCGGGTCTGAACGATCAAATTCTATTGAAAACCCAAACCCCGCTCATGAAAAACCCGGTGATCCCCCTTCTGTTTTTTACCCTCGCGCGTGCATCCTCTGTCCATGCACAATGCACCCATGTCGCGGGCCCGAATGGCGGCGCCCTCACCAGCGTCACCGGCGGTGGAATTAACTGGATCAATCCATCAAATATAACGGCGAATGACGGGGCGGTGGCCCATAGCTCCCTGGTCGTTTTTATACTCGGGAGCGGCACCTCGAAGACCCTGGTCCTGCAGAATTTAGGATTTTCCATCCCCGCCGCCGCAACGATCTGCGGCATTACCGTAGAGATAAAACATTACGCCTCCGGGCTGCTCCCCCTGGCAACCGTCGCCGATCACTCCGTACAGGTCATCAAGGGAGTTACTTACAGCAGTGATCTTTCTTCCCATAGTGACTGGGGAGGGGCGCCCGTCTTTGACAGCTATGGCGGCACTTCGAACACCTGGGGACTGAGCTGGACACCGGCTGATATCAATGCTTCCACTTTTGGAGTAGCGGTCTCCGTGGATTTTTCCTCTTTCGTAAGCGTCACCCTCAATGCCAATATCGATTATATACAGGTCACCGTCAATTACGATATGACCGTGCTGGCTTCTTCCCCCTTGCAGGGATTTGCCGCCGCCAAAAAAGATAAGGGCAATCTGCTTTCCTGGTCGTATACGGACGCCGGAACATCCATAAAGTCTTCGGGTTCATCGGGCTCTCCGGGTTCACCGGGGCACTGCACCATACAAAGGTCCTCTGATTCCCGCAACTGGCAGGATCTCACGGCGATGGAGCTTGATAAAAAAAATTCCTCCTATTCCTGGATGGATGCCTCTCCGCTGCCGGGTCGGAATTTCTATCGCCTCCATGCACAGGCGCAGGATGGGAGCGGCCAATATTCGGAGATCGTATCGGTCATGCGTGAGAGTGCAGTGGACGCGAACAGGATCAGTCTCTATCCCAATCCCGTCCATCAAACCCTGCATATCTCCGGAAGGCAGCTCATTCGACAGGTACGCTTACGGGACCTGCAGGGCAGGCTGCTCCTGTCAACAGCAGGGTCTTCGGCGGATCTTTCCCTACCCTTGTCTAACCTTCCTCCCGGCCTCTACCTCGTAGAGGTCGACGGGACTGTTTATAAGCTGGCGAAAAAATAGCGGTGGCTGTTTTCTTAGCCCGGGATGTGACGGCCGACAGCAATGTTGGCCGTTCTCTGTTTTAGCATACATTCCCAAAATCCCAATATCTCAAAATCTCAAATTCCTCACTCACTCCGAATAGCGGTCACCGGGTTCATCCGGGCCGTCTTTATCGCCTGTATGCAAACAGTCAGTACGGTGATCAACAAGGTCAGCAGCCCGGCCACGAGGAACAAACTCCAATCCATGTCCGTACGATAGCTGAAATCCTGCAACCATAATTTCATCGCCCACCACGCCGCAGGGAACGCGATCAGGATCGCCAGCCCCGCCAGTTTCACAAAGCCCCCGGATAAAAGAACGGCCAGGCCCGGCAGACTGGCTCCCAATACCTTGCGTATACCGATCTCCTTTACCCGCTGTCTCGCCGCATAAGAAGAAAGCCCGAACAATCCCAGGCAGGCCAGCACGATGGCGATCCCCGAGAACAGGTTCATAACAGTGCCCAGCCGGAGTTCCGCGCTGTATAATTGATTGTAATCTTCATCGAGGAAGCGAACTTCAAAAGGCACCGAAGGCGCCAGCGTCTTCCATTTGGCCTCCAGCAAGGAGATAGATCGTTCCAGGTGCTGGCCGCTGAGCTTCACGAGCAAAGACCCGCGGTCACGGGGTTCCGGGAATAACACCAGCGGCCGGATGGCATGGTGCAGGGACTCGAAATGAAAATCCCTGATGACCCCGCTTACGATCCCCGGTCTCGAATTATCCAGGAACATACTTTTGCCCACCGCCGCTTCGGCTGTCCATCCCAGTTGCCGCGCCGCCGATTCATTCAGGATAAAATGATACAGCGTTTTTCCTCGCACCCCCGTTACCAGGTCTTTTATGTCCTGCTCCTTAAGGTCCGTACCTGCGATCAGGGTAAGCCCCGTTGTCCGGATATAGTCTTCGTCCACAGGGTTCCCCGTTACCGCCACTTGCTGGTCCTCCGGCATCTCGGCAGAACGCATATTATAACCGCCTCCTATATTCACCGGCGTGCTGACGCAGCGACTGACGCTGAGGACGGCGGGATCCGTGCGGAACTGCTGCTTTATATAAGAAAGGTTGTTCAGGATCCTGCCGCTCATCGGCAGCACCAGCACATGTTCCCGGTCATATCCCAACTGTTTGTGCCGGATATAATGCAACTGCTTTTGCATCATGAAGGTCGATGAGATGAGGAATACAGAAATGACGAATTGAAATACGATCAGCGATCGCCGCAATCCCTGACCCGAACGGCTCCCCTTGAAAGAGCCCTTCAATACTTTCACCGGCTGGAACCCTGCCAGGATCAGCGCCGGATAAGCGCCTGCCAGGAGGCTGATCAGCATCGTCAAGGCCAAAGAGAACAGGAGGAACCCCGCAGAGAAAAGGGACTGTACCGGCAGCAGCTTCCCCGTAAGCGCATTGAAGGAAGGCAACGCCAGCAGGGCTACCGCGAAACTCAGCACCACGGATACCAGGCAGACAAAGGCTGACTCCCCGATGAATTGCCAGAATAATTGTCCCCTGTCTGCCCCGATCACTTTCCGGACACCCACTTCCTTCGCCCTTTCAACAGACCTTGCCGTACTGAGATTGATATAGGTGGAACAGGCAATGATGAGGATCAGGAGGGCCACTGCCGCCAGGATATAGATCGTCCGGATACTATTGTTAGGCTCGAATCCCCCGTATTCCGAGTAAAGATGGATCCGCATAAAAGGTTCCAGGGAAAAATCCACGGAAGCGCCCTTGCCTGCCATTTCCTTTTGCATAAAAGGATGGATCTTGGCCTGTAACGAAGCAACGGAAGCCTCATCCCTCAGGAGCAGGAAGGTCGTATAATTGGCGTCCCAGTATGTTTCCTGCTGGTTGTCTCCCAGCGAGGAAAAAGAAGCAAGGAGGTCGAATTTTATCTGCGAGTTGGAGGGACAATCGGCCATCACCCCGGTGACCTGGTACCTTGTACTGTCCTCACCCACTCTTAGCATCTGCCCCAGCGGGTCTTCCCTGCCGAAATATTTTTCCGCTGCCGATCGGGTCAGCAATACCTTATTCGGACCGGAAAGCGCCGTATGCGGGTCTCCCTGCAACAGGGGAAAATCAAAAATTCCGAAGATGCTGGAATCCGCATACATGAAATGGGATTCGGTGAAGCGTTGGTCCTTCCACCCCACGATCCGGTTGTAGTCCCGCATCCTTACGGTAGATACCACTTCCGGAAAATTCCTTTGAAAGGCAGGTCCCACCTTGGTACTGGTAAAGTTCCCCTTGTTGGAAGAGCCCCCTCCGTCGAAACGATATTCCATGATCACCCGGGCTACCCGCGGACCTTTCCGTTGAAAATCGTCATAACTAAGCTCATGCCGTATATATAAGGCGATCAGCAGGCAACTGGACAATCCGATACTAAGGCCGAAGACATTTACCGCGGAGGAAGTCTTGTTCTTCCAAAAGTTCCGGAAGGCGATCTTGAAATAGTTTTTAAACATAGAATGCCCGGGAGGCGTTTTTTCTAAGTTAACGCATATCCCGTTTGCTCCCAAACCCATTGTAAAAAACCCGATCGCTTTTACCGACAAAATCCCATCTTTCGCCGCCTATTCTTAAGCTATGGCCTAATGCCGTTTGCACATTCTGTTATTCCCCTTTAGATTTGAGTAAAAATCACTATTCAATGGACGATAAAATAGACGATAAAAGGAACGATAACCCGGACGATAGGCAGGGAGGGGGCAGGGTAGCAGGACGCATCCTGACGGGGCTGTTCATCCTGGGAATGGGTACGGTCCTGCTACTGCACCAGATGGGCTTCTATTTCCCCGATTGGTTCTTCAGTTGGCATATCCTTCTCATCGTTTTCGGGGTCTTCATTGGGATCCGCAATCATTTCCGCGGGGGTGGATGGCTGATCATGATCCTGGTGGGCGTCTTCTTTTTCCTGCAGGAGACCTTTCCCGACATACCCCTTCGTCGCTTTTTCTGGCCGGGGATCCTGATCTGCGTAGGTCTGTTCATCATCGTCCGCCCGCACCATGTAGGGGGAAGAATGGGAGGAAGAAGGCGGCGCGACTGGGGGTGCCGGGACGACGACTGGAAGAAAGAGAAGTGGAATAAATGGAATAACTACTATTCCCCCGCCAGCGATCCGAAAACCTTTACTTCCGAAGACTTCCTGGATTCCACCACCCTCTTCGGGTCCGTACACAGGAAGATCGTATCGAAGAACTTCCGGGGCGGAGACGTCACCAGTATGCTGGGAGGCACGGAACTGGACTTTAGCCAGGCGGATTTCCAGGGATTGGTCGTCCTGGATGTGACCCAGATCATGGGCGGCACCAAGATCATCGTTCCGGCTCATTGGGAGGTCCGTTCCGAAGTGACCGCCGTTTTCGGAGGTTTTGAGGACAAGCGGCAGCAACCGGCAGTCACCAATCCCGATAAAGTATTGGTATTAAGAGGCACCTCCGTCTTCGGAGGTATGGAACTCAGAAATTTTTAAGCAACAAATATTACCACCATGAATTGGTATCTGAGCAAACTCGTATTCCGGATCATTTGCGGCGAAGGGAACCATACTCCCCAATTCGACGAACAGCTTCGGTTGATCTCTGCCGTGAATGAAGAAGAAGCCTTTGACAAAGCCCTGCAGATCGGCCGGCAGGAGCAGGAGGAATTCCTCAACCAGGAGGAACAGCTCGTACAATGGCAGTTCATCAATGTCTCGGAACTCTATAAGCTCAGCGGGTTGCTGGACGGGGCCGAATTGTACTCGCGCATCCAGGAGACGGATGACCCGGACCGTTATATGGGACAGGTCCATCAAAAAGCCGCGCATATCCTGGAAGGGAGTACGCATAAATTCTTAGCCCTGCTATAAGTTCATTTATAAAGCCGTCATACAACAAATCGACACCTATTGGCCAGATCTCCTTTATCGATCAGCAAATTCCTCCTCATCTTCCTTTCCTGGTGGGCGATATGGGCCTTCCTGCAGATCCTGCTGCTGATGAGCTTTGGATTGAGCCTGGAGCTGGCTACCGTCGATAGCCTGGTATCCAATATTCTCGTAGCCCTGGCCTGCTGGTTTGTCAGCAACAACCTGCAATACTACCTGCCAAAAAAAGATGGCTACTGGTATGTCCTCATCCTTTGCCTGGGGCTCAGCGGGTTGATCCTCTCCGCCTGTAAAGGCATTATGGTGCACATGCTGGGCGACTGGGCAGGTGCAGGCTATCCCGTTTTTTTCTCGAGGTCCTGGGCCGTCCGTTTCGATATCACCTTCCTGCAGATCTGCTGCATCACGATCCTTAGCGTATTATGGTACAGTTCGGAAGAAGAGCAGGAGAACAGGCAGCGCAAGACAGATGCGGAAAGACTTTCCAGGGAAGCCGAATTATTCAAACTGCGCCAGCAACTGGCCCCGCATTTTTTGTTCAATAGCCTGAACTCGATCAGCGCGTTGACAGGCAGCCAGCCCGAACAGGCCCGGAAAATGATCCAGCAGCTCTCCGATTTCCTCCGGGGCAACCTGAAAAAAGAAGAGCAGGAATGGGTACCCCTGGCGGAAGAATTCCAATATCTTCAACTCTACCTGGAAATAGAAAAGGTACGGTTTGGTCATCGCCTTTCCGCCCTCACCGATCATGATGAAGCCAGCCTGGCCATGAGAGTGCCGCCCATGTTACTGCAACCCATCGTCGAAAACGCTATTAAATTCGGACTATATGATACGACAGAGGCGGTGACCATCAGTATCCGGGCCCGTGCGGAAGGCAAATTCCTGCTGATCACCGTGCAAAATCCTTTCGACCCTGAGACTTCCCGCCCCAAACAAGGGACGGGGTTTGGGTTGAGTTCCATACAAAGAAGGCTTTACCTCTTATTCGCAAGAGCGGACCTGGTAGAGACACGGATAGACAATAATTTATTTACCACCATCGTGAAAATTCCCCAATGATACAAGCCATCATAGTTGACGACGAACCACTGGCGAGAATGCTCGTAAAAGAATACCTCCAGTCCTATCCGCAAATAACGGTGGTGGCTGAGTGCAATGACGGATTCGAAGCGATAAAAGCGATCCAGCAATTCCACCCCGACCTGGTATTCCTGGATATCCAGATGCCGAAGATCAACGGCTTCGAAATGCTGGAGCTGATCGAAGAGCCGCCGGCCGTCATCTTTACCACGGCCTTCGATGAATATGCCATCCGCGCTTTTGAAAGCCATGCGGTGGACTATCTCTTAAAGCCTTTTTCCAAACAGCGCTTTGACAAGGCGATGCAGAAATGGCTGGAACAGTACAATGCAGCTTCAGGGGACAGGACCGCAGGCACCCGGGCCTTATTGGACTCCGCCGCCGCCTCTCCTTCGCAACACCAGCGCGTCGTCGTAAAAACGGCCGGTAAGATCAAGATCATCCCCATGGAAGATATCCATTACCTCGAAGCCTCCGATGATTACGTAAAGATCCACACGCATAACGGGGCCTTCCTTAAGAATAAGACGATGAATTATTTCGAGCAGGTGCTGGAACCCGCTCTCTTCGTTCGCACCCATCGCTCGTATATCCTCAATATCCAGCAGGTGACGCGGATCGATCCTTATGAAAAAGATAGTCATCTCTGCATCCTTCAGTCAGGCGCACAAGTACCGGTCAGCAAGTCCGGATATGCCAAGCTGAAAGCAGTTCTGGGGTTGTAGACAAAATAGCGTATCTTCACCTTCCTATGAAGCACTTTAAAATTCTCATACAAAGAAGGGATGGAAGAAAAGTCGTCAAGTATAAAGCTTACGAATTTCCCGAGATCGGCGAAGAAATAAGCATCCGGTTCAATTCCGAAGAGCATTTGATCAAGGTCACAGAGATCATTAAAGGCTTTCCTTCCACGCTGATGGCCTACGAGATCGTTCCATCCCAGTCACAGGCATAGTCCGCAGGTTCATTCCTCACTCCTTCTGCTTCCAGCAAACTTTCTTTTTATTCCGGGCGTTCCCATTGCCCGCACTCTCTAAAATTCACAACATGAATCCGCAGAAAATAGTGATCATCACCACGTCCCATAACAAAATGGGAGAATTGGAACGCCGAACAGGCCTATGGCTCGAGTCATTGGCTACACCGTATTATATCTTTCGGGAAGCAGGCGCGATCGTCACGGTGGCTTCTCTGACAGGCGGCATCATTCCATTGGACCCTAAGAGTGAATCCCTGATCGTCGCCACCTCCCATACCAAGCGGTTTCTGAAAGACCTGGAAGCAGGCGATGTCTTAATTCATTCCAATCCCCTTAACTCCCTGAGAGCAGAAGATTTCGACGGCGTGCTGTTGGCCGGCGGCCATGGAGCCATATGGGATTTCCCCGGCAATAGCGACTTAAAAAAATTATTAGAGGATTTCGACCGGCAACACAAACTTATCGCTGCGCTGGACCATGGAGTGGCAGCCCTGCTTTCCTTACAAAAGACCGATGGGACCCCCTTTGTCAGCGGCCGGTCATTGACGGCTTCCAGCAATAAGGAAGAAGAATTGTCAGGCTTGACGAAATCCCTGCCCTTTTTATTGGAATCCGGGCTCGTCGACCTCGGCGGCACCTACATCAAAGGATCCAATTATGCCAGTCATATGGTCGTGGATGGGTTGCTGATCACAGGTCAGAACCCCGCTTCTTCCGGAGAGGTGGCGAAGAGAATGCTGCTTGCCTTGAAAATGCGGGCGGAAAATCCGGCCTACGCCTTTTAAATCCCAAAATCCCTAAATCAGGAAATCTTGTAATCAAGGTCACACCTCCTGTCCGATCCAGACGGCTCCGCCAATACTGTCCCGGCAGGCTCCCGTCACAGAAGCCTGCACATTATTTTCCTCGCGCCACCGCAGGACCCCGATCAGGGCCATGACCAACGCTTCCTTATAATCCACCAGTTCCTGATCCGGCACGGTCATTTCGATCTGTAAAGGCCCCAACATGGACTCCAGGACGCCGATAAGGAAAGTATTATGCGCCCCGCCGCCCGTGACCAAAAGCTTGTTGGGAACGCCATCCTTCGATCCGTCTGCTTTTCCCGGCAGCGGAGAAGCTAGTTGACCGGATAAGGCCCGGGCGATCTGCACACAAATATGTTCGGTATAGGTACGGAGGCCATCGGCCGTTGAGAGCCCCGCCGCTCGGATCATCGGGTAGATCGTATCCGTGCCGAAATCGTTGGAAAGGGATTTAGGAGAAGTCTGCGAATAATAAGGCAATGCATTCAATTGTGCTAACAAGACTTCATTCACTTTCCCTCCCGCTGTGAGGGCCCCTCCTTCATCGTAGTCCTTGCCTTCCTGTGCCGCAAGCAGGTTCAATACCCTGTTGGCAGGACAAACATCAAAAGCGATAAAGGGTGTCTGACTGGAAATATTGGCAATGCCGCCGAGATTGAGAAAGAAAGGATAGTCCCGGAACAGCCGGTGATCCCCGATAGGTACGATAGGCGCTCCCTGTCCCCCCAGGGCCAGGTCCATGGCCCGCAGGTCGCTGACGGTGTTGATGCCCGTGGTGGCTGCGATCGCTGCGCCATCCCCCAGTTGAGCGGTCATTTTCCGCTGCGGCAGGTGGAAACTGGTATGCCCGTGTGAGCCGATCAACTGCACCTGGTAATGCAATTTGTTCAGGTCGATGAATTCCAGTACCCGCTGCCCCAGGTAATGTCCGTATTCGACATGCAGGAGCTGGTATTCCAGGGCCGAAAGATGAGGGGCGTCCCCCAGTCTTTTCTTCCATTCTTCCGGGTAGGGTATGCAGGCGGCAGCAACGATCTCGAAATCCCATTTGCCGGAGCGTTCCTGGAGATGAACGTACGCGATATCCAACCCGTCGAGGGAACTGCCGCTCATAAGACCAATGACTTTATACACCATAGGACGGCAAAAATAAGCCGGAATCTTTTTATATTAGCAGTCCTGTCTCTTTCAAGCCCGTTCCTTACCAAAACCAACGGACGGCTGCCTGGTCACTTTCCGGCAGGAACAACTCGCGTGAGGGTCGGACAATCGCCGATTACCTGCCGGCTCCTGGGCATTTGTCCCATTTTTAATGTAGGTTTGTCCGGAGAAAATAATCCAGCATATGGTCGTAAACTTAAGTGAGCAGTACTCCTTATTATGTAACTGGATCTATGAAATAAGAGACCAGGAGATCCAGGCAGACCGGATGCGTTTTCGACGCAACCTGGAACGTATCGGGGAGGTGGCAGCCTATGAGATCAGCAAAACGCTGGCTTATGAGGAAAAAGAGGTCCAGACCCCCCTCGGCATCGCCACCTGCAAATTGCTGAAGGATCAGCCTGTGATCGCCACGATCCTCCGCGCCGGCCTGCCGCTGCACCAGGGCCTGCTGAACTATTTCGACAAGGCGGACAATGCTTTTATCTCCGCCTACCGGAAACATAAGCGTGACGGCAGCTTTGAGATCAGTCTCGACTATGTCTCCTGCCCGGAACTGGAAAATCGCGTGGTGATCATTTCAGACCCCATGCTGGCCACGGGCGCTTCCCTGGTAAAGACCATTCAATTCCTGCGGGAAGAAGGCCACCCTTCCGAGATCCATGTCGTAGTGGCCATCGCCTGCACCGTAGGCATAGAATACGTACTACGGAGCGAGCCCCATTGTAAGATCTGGTGCGGGGATATTGACGATGAACTGACCGCCAAAGGCTATATCGTTCCGGGCCTGGGAGATGCCGGAGACCTTGCTTTTGGGGTAAAAGTCCAGATGTAGGAGCGAAAGTTGCACTTTTAAGATTATTTCATTATTTTTCGAGTCCAATACCCCCTGGCACCCAACCGTTGACCCGTTTTACCCGTCTATACTAATGAACCTGGTTGAACGTTTACCCATTTTTGTAAGTTCGGGCTTTTTCAGATGGGCCTTATTTTCTTATTGATAACGAGTGATCTGTAACTGTTTATGAAAAAACGAATACTTTTCTTTTGCTGGCTGGTATTTCCGGCCATGGGTGTACTGGCCCAGGATCCGGGGTTTTCCCAGTTTTTCGCCTCTCCGCTTACCCTCAATCCGGCCCTCACGGGTAAATTCAACGGCGTGGTCCGGGTAGCCGGCAATTATCGCAATCAATGGCCCTCTATTAATAATGCCTTCATCACCTCCACCGTTTCCGTGGATTTCGGCATCATGAAGAATAAGCTGATCGAGAATGACACCTGGGGCGTCGGCCTGATGGCGATGACGGACAAAACGGCCAGTGGCATATTGACCGCTAATTATCTCTCTTTTTCCACCGCCTACCATAAAAGTCTGGATGAGGATGGTCTGCACCAGATCGGGGTCGGCTTCCAGGGTACTTATGCCAACAAAAGCCTGGATGGCACCCGTCTGACCTTCGAGGACGGTCTGCAGCTCGATGGCACCTGGCTCCGCTCACCCACCGAAGCGATCAATTCGCAAATGGTGAATGTGCATTATTTCGATATGAACTTAGGGGTCCTGTACAACGCTTCCACCAACGGGACCAACAATTATTATGTTGGTGCTTCGGCCTATCATCTCAATCGGCCCAAGGAATCTTTCCTTGGCGTGGACAGCATCAACGTACCTACCCGGTATACCATTCACGGTGGCGGCTATTTCCCTGTAGCCGGAACAGCCAGTACGATCTATGTCAGCGGGCTTTTTAACAACCAGGCAGGGGCGCGTGAATATGTTCTCGGTGGCGCATGGGCCATTGCAGCGACACAGGACGAGCAAAATCCTACGAACTTCTATGCCGGTCTCTGGGCTCGTTTCAGCAATGTGACGGATGCCGTGATCCCCTATGTCGGCCTGGACTTTGGCAGTTTCAACCTGGGCCTGACCTACGATGTCAACGTCTCTTCCCTCAAGACAGCTTCCCAAAGCCGCGGAGGTATCGAGCTTTCTCTTATTTATATCAAAAAACCCACCGACAACACCCGCAAGTCCGTGCCCTGCCCGAGATTTTAGGTGCATGACTCTATTGCCTCCTCTGCCTCCTCCCTCAGTCTGCGTGACATAGCAACCTTTTCGGCCAATCTGCGTGAAAAAAATGCAGCTTATGAGAAATAGTCCAGCAATAGCCGGTTGATTGTGCAGGACCAAGGAAGACAGCAACAAATGGCAGTCGACTTGATGGTCACTTACAGCAGAGACCCGCACTATCAGCGAGCCAGGGCCGGTAGTATACCTCAAAAGCAGCCTTTTTTTCGAGCTGTTCCCCAAGTTGATAGCATAACAAGCCGAATACTGCACAAATGCCGGGCTTTTGAATAGTTCATGAGAAAAAACCGCTGCGTTGAGGATATACTACCCGGTACAAAGAACAGAGAACATAACTGAAGCTATCCTATCCGGCACCAAGGCAACAAAGGAATTAAAGAAAGAGTCATTTATTAAAAGAAGGCTTCCCGCTTACATACCTATTCCCCCTTACATAAAATCGATAAGGCAGGGCCGCATCCTCACCCGCATAATCTACACCGATACGAGGCGAAATACCAATATCAGTCTTGCGCAACCGAAACCCATCATCGACCAGGAAGATGTCTTTTCCCATAAGGGAAGCTCCTGTATGGCTGGTGAATAGCCCCAAAGCCCTGGATAAATTACCGGGGCCCCTGGTCAGGGTATGATCCAATTGCCTTTTTCCTGTGCGCTTCAACATGAGCGGTATGCCTTCCAGCGGATCGAGCGCGCGGATGAGGATCGCATGCGGGATGTCTTTTTTATTCGTTACAATATTGAACAGGTGATGGATGCCGTAGATCAGGTAGACGTAGGCGGTGCCTGCTTCTTTGTACATGACTTCCGTGCGCGCCGTCCTCCTGCCTCCCCATGAATGAGCGGCCCGGTCCGTTACTCCTTTATAGGCTTCCGTCTCTACGATCCTACCGGAAGTGCGCCCATCTTTAAGATCAGTAATAAGTATTTTGCCCAGGAGTTCCCGGGCTATCTGAACAGGATTGGCCCGGTCAAAGAAAGAATAATCCAGTTTTTTTATCTCCGCCACCAAATAATTATTTTAAGTTTGAAGAAGGAAGTCCTTATTCATTGCCCAAAAAACAAAATAAACAAAAGAAATCCACCTTGCTCAAAGAAATTATTATAGCCATCCAGTCGTATTCCAAGGCTCATCAGTTCATCAGTAAGCATAGGTTGTGGAAATGGATCATTATCCCGGGTATCCTCTATACGATCCTGTTCTCGGTGGGCATGTATTTCTTCTGGAGATCCTCCGACACGGCCGTATCCTGGCTGAGCCAGGGGATTGGTATTGAAAGATGGCTGCACCACCGGCAAAGCGCGGCCCTGAGCTTCCTCTTCCTCATGGGGGGCATCATGGTGCGGCTGGTCCTGGTCTTCTTCTATTTCTCTCTTTTTAAATATCTGTTCCTGATCATCGGCTCTCCCTTGTTCGCCTACCTCAGTGAGATGACGGAAGCCCTGATCGATGGAAAAGAGTTCCCCTTCCGGTTCGAACAGTTCATGAAAGATGTATGGCGGGGCATCCGGCTGGCCCTGCGTAATAGCCTCTGGCAGACCGTTTACACGATCTTCCTCCTCATCCTTTCCTTTTTCCCCCTGGTAGGATGGATCACACCGGTGATCTCCACCTTTGTGGAATGCTATTATTATGGATTCTCCATGCTGGACTATAGTTGTGAGCGGCATAAGTTATCGCCGGCAGCAAGCATCGCCTTTATCGGCCAGCATAAGGGCCTGGCGATCGGCAACGGGCTGGTATTCTACCTCATGCATTTCGTTCCTTTCGTAGGATGGGTGCTGGCGCCCTCTTATGCCGTCGTCGCTGCCACCATCAGTCTTTATCATCAGAATCTCGAATAAGCAACATGAAAGTTTACCTGATCCCTGCTTTTCTGGATGAGCATTCGCTGCAGGTGCTGCCTTCCTATCTCCTGGACGCCGTAAAAGAATGCCAGGTCTTCTTCGTAGAGAATGAGCGCAGCGCCCGCAGATACCTGAAAGTGTTATGGAAGGAAATGGTGATCGACGACTATGCCTGGTTTACGATCCATAAGGCAGAGGAAGAAGTACGGTCCGAATTTAGGAAGCAATTGAAAGAAGGCAGGACGATCGGGATCATCAGCGAGGCGGGTTGCCCGGGCGTGGCGGATCCGGGACAGTTATTGACGGCAGTTGCGCAGGAAATGGGAGCAGTCGTCCGGCCCCTGGTGGGACCCAGTTCGATCCTGCTGGCGCTGATGGGCAGTGGTATGAACGGGCAGCAGTTCCGGTTTGCCGGCTATCTTCCCGTGGATACGGCCGCCAGGGCCAAAGCTTTGCGGGATTTGGAGACGGAGTCGCAGCAACTGCATTGCACGCAGATCTTTATCGAGACCCCTTATAGGAACAATTCGTTGCTGGCGACGATCCTGGACACCTGCCGCTCTTCGACCCGGATCTGTATTGCGTCCAACTTAACTTCTCCGGCGGAATTCATCCGCACGCGGACGGTGGAAGAATGGAAGAAAGGCGGGGCTTCGGGCCATCCCGATCTTCATAAACAGCCGACGATCTTTTGCCTGCTGGCATAGGATGTACTGCATCGCATCCCCTATCGTATCGCGACAATACTGTCGACGATGAATTCGCTATAACCTCTCCACGGAATGGAGCCGATATATTCTTTGTAGTGGAGCTCGACGATCTTTCCGCTGTTGAGCATTAATTTTTGAGCCACCGCCTCATTCGTGACGGAGAACTCGAATTCATAGGACTGAACGGTGTTGGGCGATTTGGAACGGAGGCCGTTCTGGATGATCTTACCCTCATAGGTCTTGAAGATATAGCCTTTCTTTACGACATAGTTCAGCTCGCCTGCCTTGACCCCTTCCCCGAACACAAAGAAATAACGTATGAGGATGAACACCAGCAGGCCGGCCAGTACGAGGACAGAGGCGATCTTGAGGAATTTTTTCATGTGTTTTTATTAGAGGGTTATCAAAGATATTTATCCACGAGATAGATCAGGGCCGCCATATTGAGGGCTCCCAATTCCAATTCCCGCTTGTTGACATTCTCCAGGACGTCGCTGCTGGAATGATGATAGTCGAAATAACGCTGCGAGTCCGGCGCCAGTTCCGACAGGATCGCGCCCAGGTCGCCCAGGGGTCCTATATCGGCGCCTCCGCCTCCCTTCGTGAATTCGTATACGCCATAGGGTTGTAATAGCCTGATCCAGGGGTGCATTTTCACCAGTTTTTCCGGAGGCAGGGAAATGCTGAAACTCCGGGGGGTGAAGCCGCCCGCATCGCTTTCCAGGGCGAACAGGTGCTTTTCTTTTTTACGCTTAGCCTCTTCGGCATATTTTGTTCCCCCACGCAGGCCATTCTCTTCATTGGCGAAGAGGACCACGCGGATCGTATGACGGGGTTTATATCCAATGGCTTTCAGGGCTCGCAATACTTCGATGGAATGTACACATCCGGCCCCGTCGTCCTGCGCTCCTTCGGCGGGGTCCCAGGAATCGAGATGACCTCCCACCGTAATGAACTGTTCGGGATGATCGCTCCCCCTGATCTCTCCGATAACGTTATGAGCGAGGGTATCGGGCAGCATATGTGCGCCCGTTCTCAGGTATACGCCAACGGGAGTGCCCTGCTCGAGGAGGGCGGCCAGCTTATCGGCATCCCTTAGCCCGAGGGCAGCGGCGGGGATCTTGGGGAAAGAATCGTTATACAGCAGCGACCCCGTATGCGGATTATTATCCACGGAGGCGCTGATGGAGCGCACCAACACGGCCAGGGCCCCATAGCGGGCGGCATTGCTGGCGCCCATTACCCGGTAGCGAACGGCATCGGCATAAGCCCGGAAGGTCTCGACGAATTGAGGGTTGAAAGGATAGTTATAGAAGACGATCTTGCCTTTTAGTTCTTTTTTCCGCAGTTCCAGCTCGCTGAAGGAGTGGATCAGTACCACGGGAGCCGTGATCCCTTCCTCAGGGGTACCCACCGAATTGCCCAGGGCAAGCACATGGAGCATATCTTCTTTCGGGTCGGTCGGACGACCGGAGATGATCCGGGAGGCTGAATCCCTGCCCCCTCGCACCCAATGAGGCACCAGGCACTCCTGCAGCCACACCTGTTCGGCCCCTGCCGACTGCAAAGCCGCCTGCCCCCATCCTTCCGCCTGGTAATATTGAGGACTGCCGGAAAGCCGCGCCCCGATGGTCTTGGTAAGGACCCTCAGATTTTCATAGGCTTTCCCATGAACGAGGACCTCGTCGGCCAGGCGGCGAATGAACAAGGAATCTTCTTTAAGGAATTCTTCTTTCTGTGCAAATCCGGTCAGGGAAAATAAAAAGAGGCTACCTGTCAACAAAAGGCGGTTCATCAATGTTAAATTTCGCTAAAGTTACATCATTACCAAATTGGATTACCTTCGGACCATTAATTCATTTTAATCTTGCGATATGCGGATCGGAATTGTTTGTTACCCTACTTTTGGAGGCAGCGGTGTCCTCGCCACGGAATTGGGAAAAGCATTAGCGGATAAGGGCCACCAGGTACACTTTATTACCTATCAGCAACCGGTAAGACTAAACGAATTTAACGCGAATATCTTCTACCATGAAGTGCGGGTCACCAACTACCCTCTTTTCGATTTCGCTCCTTATGAGACGGTCCTTTCCAGCACCATGGTAGACGTGATCGTCAATCAGAAGCTGGATCTGCTGCATGTGCATTATGCCATTCCCCATGCTTCGGCCGCCTATATGGCGAAAAAGATCGTGGAGACGCAGGGCATACGGATACCCGTCATCACTACCCTTCACGGTACGGATATCACCCTGGTGGGAAGGGATAAGACCTTTGCCCCCGTCGTGGCCTTTTCGATCAACCACAGCGATGCGATCACGGCCGTATCTCAGAACCTTTGCGATGAGACCTATAAGATCTTCAACATCGAGAAAGAGATCCAGGTCATTTATAATTTCGTGGACACGAAAAGGTTTAGCAAGAAGCCCATCGATGCTTTCCGGAGGGTCATTGCTCCCAACGGCGAACGTATCCTCATGCATGCTTCCAATTTCCGTAAAATAAAAAGGGTGCGGGATGTCGTGCGCATCTTCGAGATCGTGAATAAAAAGATCCCCAGCAAACTGTTGTTCGTCGGGGACGGACCTGAGCGACCGGGTGCGGAAGATCTCTGCCGGGAATTGGGCCTTTTCGAGGATATGCGCTTTGTAGGCAAACAGGAGCAGATGGAAGAGATCCTCGCCATAGCCGATCTTTTTCTGCTGACATCCGAATATGAAAGCTTTGGATTGGCCGCCCTTGAAGCGATGGCGGCGGGCGTGCCGGTGATCTCCACCAATGCGGGAGGACTACCGGAGATCGCTATTGACGGAGAGACGGGCTACCTGGACAATGTCGGCGATATCGAAGGCATGGGCGCCCATGCGATACAGATCCTGTCGGATGATGCGGTGCTGAAGAAGTTCAAGGCTAACGCGGCCAACCATGCGAAGCAATTCGATATCCATAAGATCGTGCCGGAATACGAGGCCTTATACAACAGGTTTTTGTAACATCATTCGCCATTCCACAAATCCTAAAATCTCGAAATCTAAAAATCTCCAAATTTCGATCTTATTTGTGCAGCCATTTCTCCGGATCGAACATCCGGGATTTTTCATCGCTGAGGATTAATTCCAATTGACCGATCTCCGCTACGCGTCCGATGATCTGGCTGGTCTTCACCTGCTCCCCTTTCGAGACCGATACCGTGGATAGGTTACTATAGGTGGTAAAATATTTCCCGTGACGGATCATGATCGCCTGGACATCCCCCACATTGAAAACGCCCTGCACGACTCCTTCAAAAACGGACTTTACGGCCGTACCGGCATCCACGTCGATGGTGATCCCCTGGTTATTATGCATGACCTTCATATACTCATGCAGCCCGAAGGACATCGAGATGACCCCCGAATTCACGGGCCAGGGCAGATGGCCCTTATTCTTTTCAAAATCCCCGGAGAGCCGGACGTCATTCTCCGTTTCGAAGACGGTAGGAGCGGCCTTCGCCTTGGCAGGCGCCACGGTTGCTACGGGATTATCGTTGACGGGAGGATTGGTTTTGGCGATGACTTTTTCAGCCGCCTTAGGTTCCGCGCCTCTTTTCTTGGCTTCCCGCATGGCTTCCTCTCTTGCCCGACGCAGGACTGCATTGATCGAGCCGGCCAGTTTCGAATCCTGTTTTTGTTTCGCGGCCATTTCTTTCTTTAATTCCTTTTCCTGCGATTTCAGCTTGCTGACGACGGCGTCCTTTTCTTTTTTCTCATCCTCCAGGATCGCTCTCTCCCTATTTTGTTTCTTCAGGACCTCATCTTTTTCCAGCCTCGATACCTTCAGCCCGTCTATCTTTCCCTGCAGTTGCTCCTGCGTGCGGCGGATATTCTCGGCCCTTTCCTCCCGGTAGGCCCGGTAGGACTTGAGGTATTCGATCCGCTTCATGGCGTCGTTGAAGCTGGTGGCGGAAAAGATAAAATTCAGAAAGTCATAGCTGCTGCGGTTCTTGTATGCAAAGGCGATACTCTCTGCATATTGCAAACGCAGGGTATCCAGTTCCCTCCGCAGTTTGAGGATCTGCCTCCAGGACTCGTTCATGTCGCCCTGGATGAAATTGATCTGTGCGTTGATATTCTGGATCGCGGATTCGCGGAGGTGTAACCTTTTTTGGAGGAGGGCTAACTGGCCCAGGGTCTCTTTCTTATTCCGATGCGTCTCATCCAGCGACCTCTTCACATCTTCGATCTCTTTTTGTATGGCGGCCCTTTCCTTTTCAAGGTCGGCTTTACTCTGCGCAGAGGCCTGGCCGTGGGTCAGGGCGAGGATAAAAAAAAGAACGCCGGCAAGAAAGAGGGTCTTCCGCATAACTTAGAGATTTTTGATTTCGAAATTCCGTGATTTTGAGATTTTCTGTTTTTCAGCGCATAATCCCGGGATCAACCTGCTAAAGAAGTAAATCCCAAGATCGCTAACTCTCAAATTCCAATAATTTCTTTATAACGTCTATTTCCTTTTATAATTTTTCGGAATGGAAAAACTAAAGCTTAAGACTTCGTTAAAGCTATACTGCTTAAAGTTCATTTCAATGTCAAGCTTGGATTTTTCCGCGATCGAGATCTTCCGGTACGTGGAAAATTTGGTATTACCCCGCTGGTCATAATCGCCGTAGGTGAGATCGCAGGTCAGGGCCCCCATGGGATCGGTATTATCCAATTTACTATGTATCAGAGTCTTATCAGTCGAATTCAGTGTGATATAATTCTTGAACAAGGTTCCGATGCTCATCAGGGAAAGGGTTGCCTGCTCTTTTTTATAGAAGGCGATATTACCCGTGTCCAGGAAGACGGGATTACCGATAAGCAGGTCCTGGAGGATCCGGAAGTTGACGGGAAGATGGATCTCCTGCTGCAGATAGCTTACGGATCGCAACCTCACTACTTTCTTAAATTTTTCCATGATCTTGACGCTGTCGGGAGTGATCAGCATCCGAAAAGCTTCGATGCCCAGACCGATATTGAGGCTCACCCAGATCATGCTGTCTTTCTTGATATGGATATAGGCGGTCACGGTATTACCATCTCCATTCCCCCCTTCATAACTCACTTTCATGCGACCGGAAAAAGTACTGAAATCGATATGATTGCCTGCCAGTGCAGCCAGGGTCTGGTCGATAGTGCGTATCGAATCTCCCTTCAGATCTACCTTTACGATAGTACTGCTGTCGGTGACAGGCATCTCGATGATGATGGTAGTATCCTTATGAGGCGTCGAGATCGCCTTATGGATAGTCCTGGTGGAACGACAGCCGCTGGTCCAGGTGATCAGTGCGGTGGCCAGTAACAGGCTTGCTAAGAGCTTATGCATCCTATGGGTTTTAAAAGTCTTTTCTTATGCTTTACCGGTATGTCCGAATCCACCCGCATTGCGGGCCGTACTATCGATCTCTTCTACCTGCTTCCATTTGATCTGTTCCACGGGTGAGATCACCATCTGGGCGATGCGGTCGCCGGAACGGATCGTTTGCTCCTCCTGTGATAAATTGATCAGGATGACCTTGATCTCCCCGCGATAATCCGAATCGACGGTGCCGGGCGAATTGAGACAGGTGATCCCCTGCTTTATGGCCAGGCCGCTACGGGGGCGCACCTGCGCTTCATGTCCTTCCGGTAGTTCGATGAACAGTCCCGTAGGGATCAATTGCCGTTCCAGGGGACGCAATACGATGTCTTCGGACAGGTGGGCGCGAAGATCCATCCCGGCCGAACCTTCGGTCGCATATTCAGGCAGGGCGTTAGGGGATTTATTGACGATCTTGACTTTTATTTTTGACATGGCGCGAAGATAGTACAATAGCTGCAAGCTACGAGCGGCAAGCTGCAAGCTGCTTTTTTACTTATTGACTTGAAGCTAATAGCACCGTTGCATACGCCACCAGCCCTTCTCCCCGTCCTACAAAACCCATCTGCTCGGTGGTCGTCGCCTTGATGGAAATATCGTCTGCGGACATTCCAAGGATCTCCGCCATCGTCCGGCGCATGGCATCCGCATATTTCATGATCTTGGGCGCTTCAAGGCAGACGGTGCTGTCGATATTCACAATGCCGTATTTCTTTTGCCGGACGAGTTCCCAGGTCTTTTGCAAAAGGATCTTACTGTCGATATCCTTATAGGCCGGGTCTGTATTGGGGAAATGGACCCCGATATCTCCCAGGTTCAACGCACCCAGCAGAGCATCGCAGATCGCATGCAATAATACGTCCGCATCGCTATGTCCCAGCGCCCCCTTAGGGTAGGGAATGAGTACACCTCCGAGCCATAATTCGCGTCCTTCGGCAAACTGATGAAAATCCACTCCAAATCCGATACGGTATGACATAGACTTGCTTTAAATAGGAGAACGGCCCCGAAGCTCTCGGGGCCGTTCAAAATTATAGCTAATTATTTGTGTCAACTAATTATCCCGCCCTCATATCTCACTACTCACCACTCACTTCTCTACTGTTCCGTTTTAGGGCTGCTGCTGCCGCTATCCCCGCTGCCGCCATCCAGGTCAAAGGACAATCCAAAGCGAAGGGTATTCGATAAAGGGTTCCGGTTCGTACCGCTGCCCGAAGGCACCAGGTAAGAAAAGTTCAACCCTAACATATTATACTTAAGTCCCACACCAACACTGAAATATTTACGGTTGCCCTTGGTTTTATCCTCGTAGTAATAACCGGCCCGGAAGAAGAACTGGTCCTGGTAGCCATACTCTGCACCGAGAGAGGCCTGGATCAGCTTCACCTGGTCGGGTCCGCTGAAAGAATTCGCCCAACTGCCCACAAGGCCCTTGCTATGATAGGCGGCGAGATTGGCAGAATCGATCGGACCGCCTCCATCTTGCGGTACGGGCGCAGCCGGCACTAATAATTTATGCAGGTCCAGTCCGAATGTGATCTTATTGTCTTCGTCGAAGACCTTGGTATAACTAACGCCCAGGCCCAGGTCGGCCGGGATATAATCTTTGGAAGTAGCGTCATTCGTATAGCCGATCTTTCCTCCCAGGTTGGAAATGGCGGCGCCGAAATTCCAGCCTCCCGCCTCATCGGTAACCCCATGATAGAACAGGGAGATATCGGCGGCAAAGGTCTTACCGGGCTGGTAGGTCGCACTCGTATTATTCGCGAATCCCTGAGCGAGATTGGAATAGATATAACGGGCTGCCAGACCGATGGATAATTTTTCTCCCAACTTCCTGGAATAGCCGATATCGGCGCCAAATTCACGGGGACGGCCATTACCGATATCGGCGCCGGTATAATCCGTGAAATAAATACTTCCCAGGCTGAAATAACGAATAGAGGCCGAGAAAGCCGACTGTTCATCTATTTTCTTATACCCCGAAGCAGCTAAAAGATATACATCATTCAATCCCAGGTCTTTGAGCCAGGGTGTATACGTAAAGCCGATCCCGATATCTTTTTTGGCAAAGGGAGTTTTTGAAAGATTATAAAAGGACGAACTGGCATCCGGCGAAGTCGCAAGGCCAAGGTCCCCCATCCCACCCGCCCTTGCATCCGGAGAGATCCTCAAAAAGGGAACAGCCGTTGTGATCACATTTATTGGAGCGGCCGTATTCTGAGCCTGTAAAACACTGAGTCCGGAGAAAAAAACAAATAACAGAGCAGCGAGTCCCTGGTGAAATCTTTTCATGATTTTTTTATTTTCATTTACAATCACGCAAATTGTGCCAATTTGGTGGCTTCTGAAAAGTAAATTTTTACGATAGGCCGCTAAGTTAATGATTTTCAATTAGTTTATGATTACAGGAGCAGCAGTCTTTCTATTTTGTCAGCCAGGGAACCATCGGAGGCGCGTACGCGAAGGCGGTAAATATAGACGCCCCTGCCGATCTTGGAACCAAAGTCATCCCTGCCGTCCCATTCAATTTCACTCGAACGGTTGCCGGGCGAATTTATTGTACGCCGGATCGATTTAACAAGCTTCCCCGAAACGGTCAAAACCTGTATGAGCACCTGGAGGTCTTCTCCGGGTCGGTTGTGCTCAAACCAGAAGGTGGTATGCGTCGTAAAAGGGTTGGGATAATTCAGCACATGGGTCAGGGTAAGATGCTGCGATTTTATGACCCGGAAACTCAGGGTCGTCATCCCGGAATTATTCGCCACATTCCAGGCCCGGATCACCAGGGTATGCTCCCCGTCTTCCAGGGTTGCCAGCGGATATCGCACCGTTCCCTTTTTGAAGGTATTCAGATCGGCCTCATAAAAATTATTCAGCACAAGAGGGTTTTGCGTGTTATTGTCCAGGATGGCGGTGATGTCATGACCGATCCCCGTACCGGTGAGATTGATGCCAAGACTGTCTTCCAGGTGAAGGAGCAGGATGGGATTGGAGTTGGTGATACCGCCATCCACGAATTTCTCATCGTTCAGGTAAGCCTGGATGGAAGGCCCCTGACCATTTCCGCTGCCCCCGCCCGATCCTCCTACGATAAATCGGGTAAAGACCCCGTTGCCGTCGTTACCCGAAGAAGGAGAGGCTGCCGCCGCGCCCGTTCCCGCGTAATAGCTGATCCGTCCGTTCCCGTATTGGTAATTGATATCCCTGGGCACGACAAAGGAGAAATTGAAAACCCCGTTCACCACCTGCACCTTGCCCTTGTAAAGGATATTGTCCTGCACCTGGAAGGGCGCTTTAAGACTGCCGCTGGTATTGCCCAGCGTGCTGAGGGTCCTGGGTTTGTCATAGACGGTGGCGTAAAGGGTGCCGTTGAAGGAGGGTAGGGGCGCGCCGTTGTTGTCGGTGACCACTCCGCCGATACTCGTTTGATGGAGGGCTTTCAATGTATCCGTAACAGGCCCCGAAGGATTGAGGGTCTTTCCGTTGATCGTCAGGGTCTGCACTTTGTAACGGGGAAAGGCAAGGGTCAGCGCGGGGTCGCCGATCAGCGTGAATTTGCGGTTGTTCACGGCATCCGTCTGGGTCTGGTAAGTAAAGTTCTTCGTAAATTTTTCCGCGTCGCCCAGGCTGTAATAGGAGCCGTCCGCCCGGGGGGCCAGCGCGATCCGGAGGTAGTTGTCATTGATGGTCTTATTGCTGAAGGCGAATACGAGACGGGTGGTGGTCATCAGCGCGACGGCGCCCGTCTTCGGCCGTACGAGCAGGTTAGCCCCGATAGAGGCGATCAGCGGGTTGTCATAGGGCGTAAAATCACAGGTAGCGGTGATGAATAGGGGCAGTTTGTCGGGGTTGTTGAACCCATTGATGACGGACTGGTCGAGCACATCCTCATTGGAGAGGCGGGTGCTGCTGCCATGCCCCGTATAGTTCCATACGAGGGCGCCGTTAAAGAGCTGGCTGGTGATGGCCTGGTTGACCTGCGGATAGCGGCCGCCCGCGGGCGTGTTCTGCAGCGGGTAGGCATCGAGGTAAATTTTCTCGAGGTTGTAGACGGGGCTGGTGCTGCCCAGGGTGGCGGCAAAAATTTCCGCATCGTTGAGATGAAGGTTCTGATCCCCGTCATCCGCCACCAGGTCGACCTCGTTACGCCAGGGACCCTGCGTTTTCGGATCCGCGTAATGGAGGATCTTATCGACGACGGCGGCAGCCTCCGCGGCGGTACGGGCGGGAATACGACCGACGCCGAGATCCAGCAGGTTGACGGAATTGATATTGTTGATATCCTCGTTGTCATCGAGGAACCCGAAATAATCATCCGAAGTATAGGTATTCAGCGGGTCCAGCGAGGACGAGCTTTCATAGGCGGGTACGAGGTTGGTATTGCCCTTCAGCCGGTCCTTGTAATCGAAGGAGCCCGCCCCGAACAGCAGCAGGTAACGGGGTCTTTTGGTGGAGTCGCCCGCCCCCCGGTCGTATAACATTTTTACATAGTCCCGGATCGCCGTAGGATCGGGGCTGCCACCGGCAAATTCGTTATACACCTGCGCGCTGGTGACCACCAGGACATTCAGATGGTCCTGCAGCCGGTGAAAAGCGGCGAGACGCTGGGCCTGGGATAAAAGGGTGGGGTCCGTGACGATCAGGAGACCGGGCGCCGGGGAGACAAGGGCATGGAGGTTTTGATTTTCCACGGGTCCTACGGCCCGTGGCAGCAGCGCGGCAGAAGCTGCCTGGTTAAAGGCGATGTATTCGTGAAGGCTGCGGCAGTCGGCCGCAAAGGACAGGACGCCGCCATTCAGGCTGCCCTGGATGTTCAGGGCCCCTGCGGGATCCGTAATATCCCATACCCGGCTGCCGCTGCCAGCCCCCCGGATGCTGAAAGAGCCGATACGACCGTTGCCGACACTGTTCCAGTCCCGGAATCCCAACTGCGACTGCCCTTCCAGGGAGAGCAGGGCCCTCCCGGAGATCTCCAGCCAGTCAAGCCAGCCCTGGGCATTAAAACTGCCCGGCGTAAAAGTATACCCGATGGAAAAGCTCGACCCGGGGACCTGGAAATTCGCTTTTGCAGTCCCCGTCTTTCCAAAAACATCATAGCTCCCATCCGTAGTAGGAGGAATATCCAGTCCCGTGATCGGAGCCCCGGATGTCCCGCCAACGCTGATGGCAAAATGACTGCCGATACCGATGGAGCGGGCCATACAGGAAGTGCTGAGGCTAAGGGCCTGGCTGCTGTCCAGTTGCGGCGCCACGATAGGGAAGTTACGGCTGACGGACCCTCCCGGAACATTGGCGAACTCTTCCCCATACCAATCCTTCCCGCTGCTGAGAAAATTAACGGTGTCCGATTCGTGGAATAGCCGCAGGTCGAAAGACGTTACGGAAGTATTGGGGTTGGGCAGGGAGGCCTGGTCGGGAATACGCTTGCCCGCCCCTCCGATCGTGAGGAAATAAAAGGATTCTTCACTGTAAAGGTTCTTACGATGCCGGAACTGCCGGTTGAGGGAATCTTTCACCCAGGCATGGGGCCCGGGGGCATAGAACAGGAGATAATCCCCGCCATTGAACAGCCCATCCCCCCCATCTTCCACGTCGATGGCATTTTCCGGCAGGTCGTCGGTCCGGGGGCCATTACAGGCTTCCGGGAGCATTTCCCCCCCGTTGCCATAGAGACGGATGGAGGCCGAGGCCAGGTTATTGGTATTGACCCCCAGCAACCGTAAAAAAGGAAGGTCGATCCGGTAGATCCCGGGCCCCTTCACGGCAAGCTTATACCAGGGGCCGGAAGCCAGTACGGAAGACGATTTATAGACCCGCTGCGCCCCCGCCTTGGACGCCGGGAGCCAAAATATGCACAATAAAAGCCAAGTCCTTCTCATACAGTTACTTAAGCAGTGTCTAGCGATCTGCATCCCCTCTAAAAATGGAATAAACGGCTTATCTTGGCGGGCAGGGGCAACTGTGGATAAGTTCCCCCCGTATTTTAATACAATA
>Ga0307516_10000664_pt1 | contig 46486 bp, 57 predicted proteins | sample 19_EM_MG_FD_203310 | JGI IMG/M metagenome (GOLD analysis project Ga0307516, IMG submission 203310) | Populus trichocarpa ectomycorrhiza microbial communities from riparian zone in the Pacific Northwest, United States - 19_EM | ecosystem: Host-associated > Plants > Roots > Unclassified | place... | reverse complement strand
TCCGTTTTGTGGGTTGGTTTGGGTGTTTTGTTATTGTTTTGTGTTTTGCGTTTAACGGACGCCCGGTTCGGCCACCCCCCCCCCCCCCCCCCCCCTTTCCCTTTCCCTTTCCTGTCGGTGTGGGTTTTCCGCGCGCGCGTGTGTGTGTGTGTGCGTGTGTGTGTGTGTCTGCTGGTCGTACTGACTGGTGCTCCCTCGTGCCCCGTAGCCTCATCATGTTGATGATCTTCTCGGATTTCTACAAGGCGAGCTGGCAATTGATATACCCGGCAGTCGTCTTCGCTAAGGGCGCCGTCTCGAGCGAATCGCGCTTCTGCCAGACGGCCGGGTTCATGATGTCCATGGGGATCGAAGCATCGGGTACGTTCCATGGTGTTTTCCCCGCTCGTCCGTATACGCCCCGTATACGTTTCGTACACATGTGTTGTGGAGGATGCGTCTGACGCGTTGGCCTTTTATTTTTTTCACTTTAGATTTCGCCGTCCTCGCCATTGCCGTCCATAGCGCGCTCTACATCTTTAGACCGGGGTTGGGGAGGGTCGGCGAAGGCGGCCTCTTCAGATATCGATACTACGTCTACACGGCATGGTTCGCCTTCGCGGTGATAATGCCGTCCTTGGCGTTCCTGAACAAAGCCCCGGCATACAGTGCCCAGGGCACCTTCTGCTACCTGCCCGTGCGGTTGGTGCACCCGCTTCTCCGAGAACCTTGTTTCGGTTGACGATGCTGACTCAGATCCTGCAGGCCGTTCTGGTTTCGATTGGCTCTGGCGTGGATACCGCGATATGTCATTCTACTGACCGTGAGTGGCCCTTCTTCCTTCCCTTCCGACGACGACCAGCGGATGTGGCTTCGTACCGTGCTAACAACTGCTTGCGCCCCCACGAACAGATCCTCATGCTTTACGCCGCGATATACATCTACGTGCGCATGAAGTTCAGGACGTTTCGGGCTGGCGTAGGGGCGTCCACCCTTGACGTGGAGACTGTTGATTTGGCTCCTCCGGAACAGCCCATGGAGCCGCCACGGCTGCCTTCGCTTGATTCCCACGGCCTGATCCCGCCCCCCACCGACAACCAGCCAACGCCACCGAACGAAATCGACCAGCCGTTTGCAAAGGCCCTCCTCGCACCGTTCCACGACAGGACTAACCTGTCGTCGTCGTCGGACTCGCGCAGCTGCGACAGCAGGAGGGGATCCTTCCCACAGTTCACACCGGGAATGCCGATGCTACCGGACTTGGTGGAAGACCGCACGAGCACCAACAAGCGGCGAACGATGAGCGACACCGCCAACGAGGAGGCTCGGCGGAGACGAATCGCCATCAGCCGGCAGTTGAGGCTACTCTTCATCTATCCGTTGGTGTACGCGCTCATGTGGGTGCCGCCTCTCATCAGCCACGCCCTGCAGTTTACGGATCGATTCGTGCAGCGCCCCAGCTTCCCGCTGTACTGCGTGGTTGCGTTCACCCTGCCGTTCCAGTGCTTTGTAGACTGTTGGCTGTTTACGATTCGCGAGAAGCCGTGGCGGTACATTGCGGAGACGCACTACGGATTCGGTCCGCGCACGTGCAAGGGCAAGAGCGCCAAGATTGGGGCGGAGGAGGGCGGGGATATGTCCTGGAGGAACAGGAAGCACATGAGCTTCGAGGCCAGGAAGGCGTACGAACGGCGGGAGCTTGAGACGCACGAGGCGGCCGAGGAGTGGTTCAAGCGAGAGGGGGAGGGCAGGAAGGAACAGGAGCGGCCGGAACGACGGGCTAGAGAGAGCTGGTGGGACATCGAGCAACGACGCGCCGAGGCGGACGATCCGGAGGACGACGAGGACGAGTTTGTGGGAGTGGTTCCGCAGATCAGGTACGACGAATCCGACGCACTTTCGAGGATAGAACGGAATAGCGGTGGTGGGGATCCTTCGTCGTCCGGTGGTGGTGGGCAGTCTTCCATTTTTTGATTTGCTTTCGACTGGATGGGATCGGGTGTCTTTCGGTTTTTTTTTTTTCGGTTTTTTTTTTTCGTTTTTTTTTATGGGTTTAGGTTGGGAGTTTTCTGGAGTTTCGGAGTGGGATCTTTTTTTCATTTTTTCATTTTTTATTTTCAAGTATTTTCAATTTTCTTTCTTTCATGTTGATCTCCGATTCGAGCAGGCGGGGTTCCTTTTTTTTCTTTTTTTCTGCACATAATTTCTCTATCTTTCCCGTCTTGGGATGCATTTTGGGAGAGTCGGTTGTATTTTTGGCTCGGGTTCTGTGACGTTATACCACTGAGATGACGATTATTTTATTTATTTATTTTTTCACATATGTTCGGTTGGGCATGAGCACGGGGGGGGGAGATTGCATGTACTCTACACACAAACGAACACGGTTACCATATTATTTCTCGCCCTCTTTCTCCCTCTCCCTCTCCCTCTCCCTCTCTGGGCTGTGGATCCGCCACGCATCCAGCGGGCTCGCACCTTCGTCTGATGTGCGTTGCTGTGCTGTGGACAACCGATTGGGTCTGCAGCCGGTCACTAGTGATGGAATGTATGTATGAAGATACTTTGCCATCTGACCTTGGACCACGCCGACCGGACCGGACCGGGGCCCGACGTATGGCTATCTATGTATGTATGTACATCTACATACGTAGCGACCGCTGGCCAGATCGCGCCGTATGTGTGTGTGTGTGTGTGTGTGCCGACAAGTTGGAGGAGTAGATAGATGGGAGGGAGGGAGGGAGGGGGAGGGAGGGGGAGGGAGGGGGAGGGAGATACATATCATATGGGTAATCCGTTGCGCCGAGTTGCGGGCATAGGGGAGGGGAGGGGACGGGAGGGGAGGGGACGGGACAGGACAGGACAGGGCGTGACGTGACGTGACGTTTGAGATGCACACATGCGAGCCTGGCCACCGACTTGCAAAAGAAAGAAAAAAGAAAAGAAAAAAAAAAAAAAAGTGCCGTGCGCGGGCGGGAAGGGCACTTGCCGGTTTGGCTGGCTTACATACTTTTATCTACCTATGTAGATGTGTACGTGGTTGGAACCCGTGGAGCGGGGTGGACTGGCGGCCACCACATTTTCAACCACATTCAACTGCACTCAACCACACTCAACCACATTCAACTGCACTCAACCACACTCAACCACACTCAACAACCACTCAACAACCACTCAACCACACTCAACAACCACTCATCTATCCGAGCCCCAAGCTCCCCCTCCTCCCCCGACGCTCTGTTTGTGAGGAACCGTCAGGGCCTGTGGATTGGATATTCCCAACTGCATGTACTTTTCTGTGCAGAGTAGAGTAAGTATGTATCTTCTCTAAGTATCTAGCTACCTACTTATGAATGTACATATCTGGACGGATCTGCGGCAACTCCGGAAAGACCCCCATATGTATGTATGTATGTATGTATGTAAAGTACATACGCACGCATACGCACACGCACGCACGCACGGGGGCAAACGCGTCGTCTTGTCCGATCGTGTCGTGTCGTGTGTGACTCTAGGCTTCGCCTGTGTTTTCCACATGAGGGCTGTGTGCCGTGCTCTAGAGTACTCGAGAGTACATTCCCCCCCTCCCTGCTGCACACAAACACTCGGGAATCGGAGGCTGCTCGGTTCGAGTCATCGGGAGTTCACGGCGCACTCTACGCAGGTATGTAACTCTCTATACATACACATCGTACATACATACATCACTGTAGACATGTATATATATATATACGTAGAGTGCATAAGTAAGTAAGTACTTATGCATGTACTTATCCGCCTGCCTCCACCCTCCCTCTTATTCTTTTATTTTTTGGGGTTGTACGACAGTGGGGCGTGGCTTGAAATAGTAAACGCAGCCCCCCTGCGACGCAACTTGGGGGAGAGGGAGGGGGGGAAGAAGAAAAAGAAAAGAAAGAAAAGAAAACAGACAATTTTCTGATCGGATCAGCCCTACATTGTGTTTTGTTTTTGTGGACGTGGCGGACAACGCACCAGTACAATATGTATGTAGTAGAGCAAGTAAGTACTTACCTACTTATATCTAACTACATAGAGGTAGACAAGTCCTTATCTAGCGTTAAGCGCGGCTACGGATACCGGATACGACGGGTTCGCGCCCTTGTTCTCCCCGAGCGTGCAGATGCAGATCACCAGCTCGACCGGGCGCCTCCGCGTGGGGCCGTGCCGCCCGACGCGCGGCCTGGTTGGTCGGCGCCGTGGGTTTCCGTGCGGGGCGCCTCCGACTCGTCAGCCCTCGGTGCGGAGTTGGCGGAGAGGACGGGAGAAAAAATGGTCGCGGGCGGGGGGACGAGGTGGATCTCGGGGCGGCCCTTCGGCTGCCCGCTGGCGGGGCGGATGCGGTGGCGGCCGAAGTAGCCGCGGAAGAGGACGACGCTGCGCCGATGTGGCCTTTGGTCCGCTGATACTGCAATATATAGGTATCTCAGGAACATCCTCCCACCCCGCATGCCGGACAGCCTTGGACGTGCTGGACGTCAGAGTTATCTACGCATGACCCGTCGGTAAGACGCAACATGTCTGTGTATTTTCGGTGCGTTACACGGTTCCGGGTGGTGATCACTGCAGTCACGCAATACCTGTGTATGCCGGGTGTCGACATGGCGGATGGCAACGGAATGGTGGGGCAATCAAGCAGTATCATTATTTCGACTCAGCAGGTCGGCCCGTAACAACAAGTCCACGCCGCCCGAGCGGAATGCAACCGGCAGCCCCTCCACCGGACCGTCTCCCCTCTCCCCTCTCCCCTCTCCCATCTAAGTGTTTCCACGCCCGGCCAGGAGCCCCGACTCCTCATCCGGCTCCGTCTCATCTTTGGGGGGCTGCACCTCGCCCGCCTTGCAGGCGTTGACGGCGGTGAGACCGCCGACGATGAGGAGGATGCCGACTAGACTGGAGCCAGCGGGAAAGTCGCCCCAGACGGCCATCTCCCAGAACAGCGCAAAAACGATCTGCGAGGCGATGATCTGGGAGCCGATCGAGCCCTTCGCCAGCTGCATGCCTTTGGTCAGCGCCCACTGCATGGGAAGTCCGCTGAGACCGAGGGCAAGAGCGCACGCCCACTCCAGACGATCCGCCGGCAGCAGGATGCCCGGAATTCCCGGCACGACGACGAGGAAGACCATCGATGCGACGGTGCCGACGCCGAGAAAGTACACCACAGGAAACACCGTGTCCGACTTCTTGCCCAGCCAGCGCAGACACGTGTAGGCCGTCGACGACCCGAACACGCCGAGCAGCGCGAAGGCAACCGCGATGAGTCTGTCGCGTTCGGAAACGGCACCGCGGTCACCATCCTCCTCGCCCAGCGGAGGAAACAGGAACGACGGCCGCGCTATCACCACCACCCCGGCGAACTCAGCCATCGCCGACATCCGCTCGAGGTAGGTGAAGGGCTCCCGGATGCCCGGCGTCACCGCACAGGCTATGCCCACCAGCGTCGGCACGAGAAAGCTGATCGCCGTTGCGTCCGGCAAGGGCAGAGTGCTAAGAGCAGCTGCAGTCGGTCAGCCGGATCCGTATCGCCTTCCAGGAGGGGTGGGTGGGTGGACACTCACAGTAGAAGCCGACGACGCCCACAAATCCACCCACTCCACGCAGCAGCAGGAACGGGCGCAGCTTCTTCGGGCCGAGCGGAAAGTGCGGCGTCTTGTTCCAGTATCCGACGGCCAGACAGATGACGAGAGAAATCGTCATCCGCCAGGAAATGACCGTCATTGGATGCAATGTCTTGTTGGGAAGCGACTCCATGTAGCGAGTGGTCAGAGCCATGACCGAGGCGATGAATTCCGCCAGCAGCAGCCACATGACTCCACGGAGTTGTCCGGAAAGGACATATTTGGACTCGGGCTTGGAGGGGCTGGCGGTCTTGCTGCTGCGGATAGGTTCCTTGGTGTTGTTGTTGTTGTTCACACCAATGGTCGTCAACGACGAACAGCTGCTGCCGTAGTTCGAACGGACACTGTCGTATTCGGAACCGCTTCCGTGAGGCGGCATAGCGAATGTGTCGCAGTCGATTGTTGGAGAGGGGGGGATCTCGAATGGATGGAGTGATGTGTAGGGATGTAGAGTAGGAGGTAGGTAAATAGGAGGGGGGGAGACAGAGGTGGGGTTTAACAAACAACACGGCATCCACAACACCTTTGAGACGACGGTATTCGAGTGGGTTAGCAGCAGCATTCGCCTGGGTTTCCGATTTATTTTCTAGAATCTATCACTGCTAAATTGTATCCAATTGGCCTCGACGCTGCTCAGTATCCAAATTAGAGCGTTAAAAAAAAAAGAGCACGTGTGGACTCCGACTCTTCTATGCGCAGTCTTCTTGCTCCTCGCACCCCAAACCCCCTTCAGCGTTGAGCGTTCGTGGTGATGAAGATGACACACGCTCCTATAATCGCCCCACTGACAACCATAAAAATCTAGATTGCGTGAGCTGAATTCCCATGATGGCCGGGGGGGATTGACAAACACCATACCATTTGGGTCTTTGCTCCCGACTGAACGATGGCGGCCCTCCTGCTATACTTCTTGATACTGCAGGCAAACCATTCAGTCGACTGCAACATTTTTTGTTCGCGCGCTGGATGCCCAACACTTACGTCGCCAGATAGTTGGACAAGCCGGCGCCCAGGCAGACCAGACTCAGCGACCAGAAGATCACTCCCAGCGGCAGTGCCATACGTCTCTCGGCGACCGACGGCTCGGTCTTCAGCTGGAAGCTCAGGATTATGGCGACCGCCACGACGCACATGTAGATGGACAGCCGCAGCCACGAGAGGAAGTCTGGTGTCGTCAGTGGCAGCCAGCTATCGCAAACTCTCCAAGTGGGGAGGGGAGGGGGGGCTGAATGTTTCACTGACTCCTCTCGTTCGCACAGTGATCGCGGGCATCGCTGGCCGAGTTCTCGAACACCAAGCACGAAACAAACGGCGCAGCGCGGATAAGAGGCGCTCCCGGTCGAAGTCTGCGCAGCGGGAAATCAGCACCAGCCGCTTCGCATGTGCGGTGGAGGTTTAAAAATAAAATAAAATCGTGACGGGGCGGAAATCGGCCCCACGTACTCATCGACCATCACGGGTTGGGGTCCACAGGTGCGGGTTTCCGTAGAGGACATTTTTTTTTCTATTTTTTTTTTCTTTCTTCAGGGTTATGTAACAGTTGCAATTCCGGGATGGTGTGGTGCTCGCGAACAGGAGGATTAAAAATTGAAGCTGAGGAACTGGCAATCGTGCTAGATATATATTTCCTTTGTGCTCGGGTAGATATCAGAGTTTTTGGGCATCGGATCAAGTGTCCCTGAGCAGTCAGATGCCCGTCTGATGTTGAAGGCTCACTCACAGGGGTACATAAAACGGCTAGGACCGGTGGTAGCTACACATCATCTGACGCTCAGCCCCAAACCTCTCAGCCAGTTCGCCACTTCGGAGTTTGCCATCGGCATATCTAGAATAGGCATACGTCTGCTCACGGATGCATTCCGCTTCGCCACTGTCCGGATACACGGAAACGGTTGGCCTCAGCGATGTCACCGAGCCAGAAGCAATCCAGAGCCACAGATCCGCAGACTCGACACTGCGAGCACAGGGGGTGAGTGCATCTTCCCTCCGTAATTGAGGCTTTTACCTGCTCCGGATTGCTTTGTCAAAGGCCTTGGCTCTTCGGCGTTGGCCGACAACGATGCCAAGAACTGCTACCGATGATCCTCGGTGCCGAGATTGACAGCTGCCGATGGCATAAACGAAGCAAGCACAACGGATATCTATCTCTGTGGGACGCCTACCTTTGCGGGGCTGCCGCCTCGGCCCTTCCTCGCCGAAAGCCCCGGACGGAGTAACCAGCAACAGACGGGATGAGGGGGGTTGTTTGGCGACGAGTCTATTAAGTACATTGCGGTGGAACGGTTCAACTACCGGTTCCTACATACACACATGTGTAGCTGCCGCAGTGTGGGACGCAATGGTGTTTTTGGATTGGCGATCATTGCGCAGTTAGTCCCGGAAGGTGCCTGGGCGATCGACGACGGCAGTCGGATGGAGACTCGATGGTTGAGGCGACAGCATCATCCGCCCATCCATCCAATCAAGCCCACCATCACTATCGCTAGTGCAGTGGATCCCATCTGCGCGGAGAGGGTTGCGCAGTTAATTAGAGGATGGCGTCTCCGCCCCGGCTTCGGCCATCGATTGAAATCTGGGGAACATGATATCTGTCCTATCTAGCCCCCCCCGCGCGTATCTGTGGCGAGGAGTGTGCGCCAGGCGCCCATCCTTGTTTCTCGCGGTCCGGTGGCCTTCGCGTCACAGCAGGGTATGAACTGCAAGGGAAAGGGACAGCATCGCATCCTGCATAAATCGGACGACATCCCCCAACTCTCCATCTCCCCATATTGGCCCCATTGCTCGCGTTCTCCTTTGGATTTCTCCTGCCCCAATCGTCTTTGGGCGGCTCGGGGAATAGAGAGCACACAGTGCACCGCAAAGACGTTGGCCGTGGGAATATATCTACGGGTGCGCCCCGGCCTGGTTGCGCCACTCCGTACAGACCCAGGCCAAGTTCACGAGCACAATTAATATTTGGCCAGGGATCGCACCGCAAAGTCCTGGGTCCTGCTTTATCGAGCCAATCACCGCCAGCCGTCCCCCGCCAGCGAGGTCGTGCCGTCCCACATATGGCGACTCGCCGTCAGCGCAACCCTCGCAGCAGAATACCACCCCCACCAGCGCGATCCCGCACTCCGGCACTCCGTCCCGCAAATCCCCCTCAGTCCACGGCAGTGGGTCCGAACCTCCAACCACAGCGACCCAATGGCAGCACCCGATCGGCCTCAACACCTGTTGCCGGATGTCTGGAGCGCTGTTTCGGCTGGGGCGAGCGATTCCGCAATCGACGATCACTCGGATGACGACAAGCAGACACAGGCGCAGACGCAGACGCACAGCCTCTCCCGGGTCCCCTCGCGTTCGTCGGTGGCAGATGTTTCGCTCGTGGGCTCGTACCGGAGAACGTCCTTTACGTACGGCCAATCCCGGCCGGCTTATATTCCGTCCTCCCCGCTTCCTACGGATATCGCAACGCTCAGCACGACAGAGAGGGAGACGATGCTGGAGCAAGAAAACGAGCTTCTGCGAGATGCTGCTGCTGCTGCTGACCGGAGGAGGGACTACGGTGCCACCGCGAGGAGACCGTCCAGTCCCTCGAACTCGATAACGTCTTTGGGTCCGCCGGCATTTCCCATCTTCAGGCGGGGTAGCGACAGCGACGGCGGGGGCGGCGAGACCACCAGCTTGCTCAAGTCGGTCGTCCAATGGGGGGAGGCTGTTGAAGCAGGACGGGTCCGCACGACGTACTGGAGGGAGATAAAGGTGGTGGCGAAGTCCGCGCCGCAGCTCTATGTCACATTTGCCCTCCAATACAGCTTGACGATTGCGTCGATATTCGCCGCTGGACGGTTGGGCAAGGACGAGCTTGCCGGCGTCTCGCTGGGTTCCATGACGGCCACGATCACTTCGAACGCAATAATCCAGGCATGACCCCCGCTCGCAGCCTTGTGGGGCTGCTCGCCGTGCTGATTATGTGAGCAGGGCTTATCGACCGCTTTGGACACTCTATGCGGACAAGTGGGGAACCCCGGCATTCGTTCCGTGATTGTCTTGTTGGCCCGCTGACACGTGACGTTAGGCGTACGGAAGCGGGAATAAGACTCTCGTCGGCCTCCACGTGCAACGGATGGTGTGCTTTCTCATGGTGATCTCTTTCGCTGTGGCTGGCATCTGGATGTTTTCCGAGCCGATCCTGAATGCGATTGTTCCCGAGCCTGAATTGGTGGCCTTTGCCAGTCTGTACCTGAGGATCCTGGCTTTTGGCATTCCCGGCTTTGCCATCTTCGAGGCTGGAAAGCGATTTGTTCAAGCGCAAGGTCCGAGCTATCGATGCCCTTGCTGCTTGTGGCGGAGACGTTGACATATCGATAGGTCTGTTCATGGCTTCGACCTATGTGCTGTTGATCTGTGCGCCTACAAATGCTCTGCTCAACTATCTCCTCGTACAAGTAACGTGTCTCTCCCCCTGGCCCGGCAGATGGATTTGCTGATTGCCCGCCAGCGCTTCGGCTACATCGGTGCGCCGATTGCGGTAGTGATTACCGACTGGCTCATGGCACTGTTACTGATCCTCTACGTCCGGTTTGTGCGGGGAATGGAGTGCTGGGGTGGGTTCTCACGGAAGGCTCTATACAATTGGTCACCAATGATCAAGCTCGCGATCCCGGGACTCATCATGCTGGAAGCCGAATGGCTGGCATTTGAGATCCTAACACTGCTGGCGGCATACTGGAGCACAGCGCACGTCGCCGCGCAGTCGATCCTCTCCACCACCGCATCACTGACGTTCCAGCTCCCATTCGCCCTCTCCGTCGCCGTTTCCACGCGTGTCGCCAATCTTTTAGGAGCGACACTCGGTGACTCGGCAAAGATGGCGGCGCAGCTGGGTATGGTACTTGCGGCCGGTGTGGGACTGTTCAATTTCATCTTGATATTGGCGAGCAGACATTGGGTTGCCAGGTTGTTCACGCAAGATCCCGAGGTCATACAGCTTTTCGTGAAGACCATTCCCCTCGGCGCCGTGTTCCAGCTGTTTGACTCTATTGGCGCATGCACCGCGGGACTCCTCAGGGGACAAGGTCTGTTGCTCTTTTCCACGTACCTCCAGTCATAACCAACATTTTTTTCGCGCAGGGCGCCAACACCTAGGGAGCTACATAAATCTGTTCGCATACTATATCCTCTCGATGCCAATCTCGATCACCACCGCATTCACTTTCAAATGGGAGCTGCTTGGCCTGTGGACTGGCGTCGCTGTGGCACTGGTATTCGTTGCCGTGGTGGAGACGGCGATCATCATGCGGACTGATTGGGATAAGGTGGATTCTCCTCTCCCTTTTAGCTTCTGCGAGAATGAGCGGGGCTGATGGAACATAGGTTGTGCTTGAGGCGAAGGAACGAGTCGAGACCAGTTAGTATGTAACTGTGCTCTGTCTAATAGTACGGAAGTGGAAGCGGGTGAGGGCCTTCAGTTGAAAGCTGTCACCTCCCCACACACGCACACTGATGGCGGCTGGTCACTGGTGGCTATATGTATATAGGGTAGAAAAATGCCACGACACAACAGTCCTGCGTCAGCTCCTCCGTGACGTGATACACCCGACGTCACCGGGAAGGAGGTGGTACTTAAACCGACCAAACGGGCAGTACGGACAATTGTCTTTCGGTTTGTTTATTCCTTGAATTCCATCTGGTAGAGAATCATACATACCGAACTGCGGTCCGCACATGGGTTGTGTGTCCTAGAGCTTTCGAGTATTGTTACGATAATCCTCCGTTATCTCAGGACAGTCGAGTGATGTTACATGCCCGCGAGATCAGTAGTAGAGATCACTCCTGACCTCTCGTGTTCCAATGCCTAAAAAAAACCGCCATGTACCAGTTCAGGAAAAGCTACAAATCGCCGCATTTGCCTTTCCAAAATGCAGCGTTCTTTTTACCCACACCCACCCTCTTCCTCCGCCTCGATCCTCCTCGCTTCGGCCGCATCCCTGGCCTTCTGTCTTCCATCGGGTCCCTTTCCCTTTCTGTACACTCTCTCATCGCTTGGGTCGAACCCGCCGTTCCCCCAATTCGCCCATAGTGGCGTTGGCTCGCCGATGTACTCCTCCGGCCCGAACTCCCGTCCCTCCTTGAGGAGCTCGAAGAAGCGCTCATAGTTTATCAATGTGTGCCAGCGGTTGTCGATGAAGAAACGGTTTGAGGCGAGGAGGATACAGCAGCTGTCCCGAGCAAGGGATTAGTATTGGGGGTGGGATCGAGTGGAGAAGGGGAGGGAATGGTGGGAGTGTGTACCTGTGAGCGTGTTCGGCACCGATTCCATACTCCAAACCCCTCCTGGCGAGCTCCGCATCGAGGGCCTTAACGAATTCGACGACCTCCTCGTAGAACGGAACATTCTCCATCGTCAGACCCGCCTCGCCTGCACTGCTGGTACCGCAGAACGTTACGCCTTTCACCTCCACAAAGCAGGGAAGGCCGCGCTCGACGAGGTCCGCATAACCTTTAACTTCGTCGTCGACATTGAAGCCCTTCACTAGCGTGAGCCGGAATACCGTCCGCTGCTTATGCCGCTTCTCCCGGAGGATATCGAGACACTCCATGAAGCGCTCCCAGAAGTCGCGGTGGAGAGGACGGTCGATTTTCTTTAGGCTCTCCTTATTGCTGGCGTCGATGGAGACGTACAACTGCGTTACGGGTCCTAAGTCGCGTAGTTGTGCGGGATGCTGTGCGTTGCACACCAAGAACGAGGAGATCCCATCGTTATGGAGCATCCCCAGAAACTCATTGATGTACGGGTAGAAGATTGGCTCGCCAACGAGGCTGAGTGCGCAGTGTCGAATGCGAAAGGCTTCGCTGAAACGGTCCGCCCTCACGCCCGGGACTCCCTTGAGCATTTTTATTTTGCGGTAGTGGCCTTCTACCACGCCCTTGAAGATTTCTTCCGGAGGATCCACCTTCCAACGCCAAGTTGTGCCAACGGGATTGGTACCATGGCGCCAGCAGAAGACACATTTATTGGAGCAGCTAAGTGAGGGAGTAGTTTCCATGCATAAGTGCGACTTGATGCCGTAGAAGGAGAACTACGGATCATTAGTACAGGGTGACGGCTCTAGCAGGGTATGGTCCACCTTGTAGCAGCTGCCCCTTCCGCGCAGTGCACTTTTGGTCCACCGACATATCTTGACACCGGAATGAGAGCCAACGATAGCATACCCTTGCTTGGTGAGGGCGTTGTACGTGACCCCATCCTTCGGAACCATCTCTTTGCGTGCCGGCGATTGCCCTTCGCCCGCTTCTAGAGCTAGCTTTCCAGCCGGGGTAGTAAAATCAACAGGAAGCGGCACCGGACGGGGCGAAAACTTAGGCTTGAGGATATCAGGAGACCGATTGATCATTCCCCCAAGATCTTCAAGGTCTATCATATCCTTTTCTGGCTCCTCTTCGGCAATATCCTCTTCATTGGAATCTTCATCCCCAGACTCGACAGCAGCCCGCCATTCACCGCCACCACCAAGTTCACCAGTTTCGCAGTATTCCCTCATAGCATCCTCCAAATGGATGCGCCATTCCCGCAGGTTGGCTACGGCCGTGCCGAACTCCTTGTCCACTTTGGACGACGCGGGGTTAACATCGCCCATTCCTACGGGAAACATCCGGCGGCTGCCAGAGCGGCCTCCCGTAAGCTTTCCGAGCCACTTGTCAACCGCCACAGCATCCTGGCAGAATTTCCCTTCGGATTCGGGCCACTCAGACGAGTCACCGAAGCCGAATACCGAAAATCCGGCGAGGGAACGCAGAGGTGCCGTATCGATGCGGAAATCGTGGTGGGTCTCTTGAAGATGGTCCAAGAATAGTGCGACTGGCGAGTCGGTCTCGTAAGATGGAATGATAACTAGGTAGATGTATTTCAACCTCCTTCCATCCCGAGATGTCGGCGGAGCGATGAAGTAGTCGTCCAGTTCGATTTCCTCGAGGTTGTGTAACTGTGGCGGTAAGAACTTGCGGGACGGCGGTACTTCTGGCAAGGAATCCAACGGCAGTGGGATGGGGTGCTTAAGATAGACCCCGTTCTTGAAGAAGAGGTCCTGTTTCAGCTGCTCGGCGTACTGTGCCGTAGAGCCAGTCAACGAAGTGTAGAAGATGCAGATCTGGATATCGAAGTCGCCTTCGTCCTTCGCCAGCTTTGCCGAGTCAACACGCAATTTCTTGCCATTCCTGATCGGGACCTTCTTCCCCGACACACGCTTTGGACCTGCTTTGGCATCTGCAGAAGACAAGGACTTGATGCGCGCTCCAAGGCCGGCAACACTCTCTATTTCGAAGGGCACCTTCTTCTCTTTTGGTTCTGGCGTTGTCTTGCCGCTGACAACCACACCGCCTAGGCGACTTGCGAACTGTCCTGTAGCCGTCTTTTGGTGTGCACGAAGAGACTGTAGCAGTTTGTAGACAATCGCAGCAGCCACCAAAGCGGCGAAGAATGTAAAACGGTAGTTATGCCATATTTGAACGACCGCTAAGACCGCGTCAGTATAAGGTAGCGATCTGGTGAAGTGAAGCACCCGCCTTGTAGAGCGTCTGGCGATTCTGTGGCAGCAGACATGGCCGGAGCGAGTGAGGTGACCGACTGTGTAACTTTTTGAATGGTGAGAATTTTTGGTGGGACTTCGGTAACTTCCGCTGAGCTAAGGTACTACTGTAAGTAGCTAGCCTCTTGATACTGATCTCCGCTTAGGCCAAGCTTCGCGATCAAAATCCCCATCACCTCATTTCACGGGCACCTCAACGTCAACGGACAATTAATGGCTTCAACTGCACCCAGTGGGGTCCCATCCTCAAAAGAGAAGAAGTACGACCGTCAGCTCCGATTGTGGGGTGCGGATGGCCAGAACAAGCTCGAGGCTGCACACATTGCTCTGTTCGGTGCGTCGGCAACTGGTTGTGAGACCCTCAAGAACCTCATCCTCCCCGGCGTCGGCAGGTTCACGATCATCGACGACAAGAAAGTAGGCGATGCGGACCTAGGCGTCAACTTCTTTGTGGTCAGCAGCAGTATTGGAAAATCTCGTGCGGAACAGACAGCTGCATTACTGGGTGAGCTGAATCCGGATGTCCGAGGGGGCTACATCGACGACGTCTGTCACCATGCTGAAAACCCTATTTGCTTAGCCGAGTGCGTTCGCGTGGCTTACCGATGGTGCGTATCTAGAGCCTTTCGAATCTCCTAGTCATGAAGCCAGAGCTTTTCCGGCCCAAGTCCACGCCGTTTACGCATATCGTCATCGTCTCGCCTTTCCTCACGTCAGATATCCTCAAGCTGTCACCGGAGATACCCACATTCCTAGTCTACTCGGTTGGGTTTACGTGCTCGCTGCGTATAGCTGCACCTACCTGTTGCATCGTCGACACGCACCCCGACACCTTGATAGACCTGAGGTTATTGAACCCATGGGAGGAGCTCTCAGCCCTTGTCGCGGATCTCAGTGTGGGCCTTGACACAGCTGAGAGCGATGGTGGAATGAGCAATCACAAGCATGGCCATGTGCCGTACGTTGTGCTGCTGCTGAAGTATCTGGAGGAGTGGAGGGCCATGCACGGTGGCACCAACCCGTTAAGCTACAAGGAGAAGAACGACTTCAAGACGATGATTTTGGACAGGATGAGAACAAACGTTCCCGGCGGCAGCGAGGAGAACTATGAGGAAGCAGCAGCAGCCGTTCTCAAGAACGTCCGGAAGGCTGAGCTCTCGTTGGACACCAGAAAAGTGCTCGAGGATCCGCGGTGTATCAACCCTACTAGAGACGTTCGTAGCACACAGATATCTGTTCCTGAAGTCCCCCCCCGCTGATCGTATCCTCGTGTAGTCCTCCAGTTTTTGGATAATCGCACACGCAATCCGGGAGTTTCAATCCCGCCCGGACCAAGGCGCGGGCCTTCTCCCCCTCTCAGGCGGATTCCCGGATATGAAGGCGGAGAGCGGTACTTATGTCGTTCTCCAAAACCTATACCGTGACTGCGCACGCCGCGACGCCCTCCTCGTCCTTGAAAACACCAAAGCGATCCTGACCGCTCTCGGCCGTGACCCGGAATCCATCACCCTCGATGAAATCACGCTCTTTTCTAAACACGCCAACTTCGTGCGCAAGATCGATTACCGTCCCCTGGCGGCGGAGTATGCCGCGGACGATCACCACAAACGGGCTGTAACCATGGCGCAGGAGAGTTACAACCCCGAATGGAACAGGACAGCCATTCACGACTACGTGGCGCTCCGCGCGTGGCAGGAGTTTTACGACAGACATGGTAGGCCCGCGGGCGACGAGGATGCAACGTTGGAGGCGGATGCTGCGGAAATGCAGAAGATTGTAGACGAATATTGGAAGGAGGTGGGGTACGATGGGGATCTAGACGAGAATTCTCAGCATATGATTGGAGAGATTGTTAGAGCTGGCGGTGGAGAACTACATGTCATTGCTTCTCTCGCGGGTGGCATCGTGGCCCAGGAAATCGTCAAGGTGAGTTGGATTGAATGACGGCAAGGGATAATGGCTGACTGGTACAAACAGGTCATTACATCGCAGTATGTGCCCATCAATAATACGGTCGTGTTTGATGGCATTGCGAGTAGGAGTTCGGTGTTTGAGTTTTAGGGAGGCGGGATTAGAAAGCATTTCTTCTCTTCCATCAATATTTGCATCGGTCTCGCCCTGCTGTTCCTCTCACTTTTACAGCGTTCGGTACGGTCAACACATCCGTAGAATTCTACATTCATTATGGGGACTTCACACCAACCAACCCTCCCCCTCAAAAAAAAAAAAAAACCTCCTTGAAGCCATATATCCTCAACTCCCAAACCATATTTTATTTTATTTCGATCCTTTCCGTCTATGCCTTTTCCTCCTCTCCCCTATAAACCTCCGCTAGTCCCTTAACAAGCCTTTCGAACCTGTTAACCTCACCAACTTTGAACCGCATGTAATCGAACCCATAGACGACATTCCCGGAATCCGCCACACCGAACGTCGGACTCTTGGGGTACCTCTGGCTGAAATGCACGAGAGCGGTCTTCCTTGCCCCCATCTCCCTACCGCTTTCGATGGCCTCGCCGATGGTGGAGTGTTTCTTGGCAACGGCCTCCTCGAAAAGCTCGTCGTCGAAAGTGGCCTCGTGAACCAGCAGCGTGGCGTCGCGTCCGATATCGACGAACGATCGCGTCGGCCTGGTGTCGCCGCTGTACGCTAGTTTGAAGCCTGAGCTGAAAGTCACTGCCATCGTGAACGACGATTGGCAGTGCAACGCCGGCGCGGTCTCCCACTTCTCGAGTCTGAGGGTCGAGAGGAGCGCTGCGTAAGTTGCCGGAGGGGTGAAGATGCTGCGGAGGTGCTCGTTTGCCACGAAGGCTAGCTGCGCCATACCGATGTCTTCGATTTGCGAGTAGTCCGTGAGCCATATCCAGAAGCGTTGGGGAGCGACGATGAAAGTTGTGCGGTCTCCATCGCCGGTGCTGCGGAGCAGCTGGCGCTGCTCCTTGAGGAAGGAGATCGAGCCCAGGTGGTGGTCGGCGTGTAGGTGCGAGATGTACAGGACTTTGATGTCTAGCAGACGCTGCCTGTAGTCTTCTGGGGAGAAAACCCGTTTCATCTGCCCGACGGTATTCTCGCCGCAGTCGAGGAGCACGGAGCAGTTGTCGGGAATCGTTACGAGAGTGCAGGAGACGTTACGGTACCGGGAGGGGAGCGCTGAGCCGGTGCCAAGCGTGTAGACCTCAACGTCACTTCCAGGGAACTCTTCTTTTTCGGGGGGCGATCGCACGAGGTCTTCCCGGGTTTCCGTGGCGATGGCGATGAATTCTTTGCCACCTTCTTCCTCCAGGAATGCCTCTTCTGGAGAGAAGGGGGGAGATATCCGTGTCGTGTCCAGTGACCACTCGGGTTTGATGTTGAACACCATTCCGACTTCGGCGGCCACGGCATTCGCAGGCGGCGCCACTTCGGGCGTGGAGCGGGAGTATAGCGTTGGGAAGAAAACCGGATCGACCATGTTTAGTCGCGTAGCAAATTTAGCCGCTCCCTTGAAGTTGATGGGATCGGAACAAACCTCGGAGGAGGCGATGATATGTTTCGACTCCGGGAACCGCTGCATGAACGCCACGAGTTGGTGATTGTGGGCCACTCCTGGTCCGAGGATCCAGAAGAAAGCACCCAGCTTCTTCTGAACAGCTTCCACGTCCGACCACTCCCTGTTCGCGACGAAATCCGCGACATACTCCTCGGCCGGAAGCTCGCAGATTGCGATTCCGGTTCCGGCAATCGAGGGCTCCTGTACTTCGTGGGGGTGCACAACCCGGCCATCGTTGGTCGTCACGGACTTTCCAGCCGTGAGCTTCCCGAACATGGGACCGGGAGGGACACCGAGTTCCACGGCGACATCTCGCAGGAACTTGCCGCGGTGGTCGTGCAGTACCACAACGTAGCTGAGCGCTACCGTAGATGGCGCCGACGCTGGGAGCGATCGAATGTGCCTGGCTACTCCTCCCAGAGGCTCGTCTCCCTCGCTCTTGCTCCTCTTCTCGCCTCGCCTGCTGCCGTCTTCGTTAGCCACCAGCGGATCGACTTCCTCCAGCTCACTCCAGCCCTTGTTGACGTTTTTCTGCGACGCAAACATGTTCTCCACGACATCCTTCAGGAACCCGATTCTCTCCTCCTCGTTCATATCTCCGGCCACCCTCTTCCTGTTCTTGTTTGCCGGCTCCTCATCCCCGCCGCACGGCCGCACCCGTAGTGTTTTCACCGTGATGTTGTTGTCGGTGAAGACCTTGGGCTCGGGGGTCTCCGTGATCTCATCGACCTTGATCTTCAGCTGCCCGCGAAACACAAAGCTCCTCGTGGCCGCGATGCTATGCAGTAGGTTGTCGCCGCCGTGGATGGTCACGGGATTCCCCTCGGCGCGTTGTCCATCGGCCTTCCTCGCGTCTCCGATGGTGAGCAAGAACCCGACCAGTCCGCCGGTCGCCGCCCACTCGGTCCGACCAGTCAGGAATACATCCTGCACTTTTGCGAGCCGCACGCGCCGCTCGACGTATGCTCGCTGCGAGCCCTCGGCAATGTGGCCGAAGAGGTAGCGCCGGTCGTCGAAATGCACGACGATGTTCGCGCCCGGCGTGTCGCCGGATGGCACGCTGAGGACCGTGGCGTGCACCTTCATCGCGAGCACAGGGGCGCTGTGGAACGTTCGGCGGAGCGCTCGGGTGCGCAGCTGCGAGAGTATGTATGCTGAATGGCTCCGCCAAACGAGGTGGTGGAGGGAAGCCAATGCGGTGGGTGGTGGGGAGGTGAGTCAATCGGGGACGAAGGGACGGGTGACGAATAACTCTAAATCGAACGGTGCAATTGTCTCAAGATATCACAACTGGGGTGGCATGAATCGGAATGCGAATGCATACAGGTACATCACAGGGGAAAAAAAAGGAAAAAAAAATCAGCATGAGACGCTAAGGTAAATCTCGTAAACCCGCCCCGCAATGCACGACACAAAGGGAAATAAATAGAAAAAAAAGTCTTGACAGGAGTGGGACTTGAACCCACGCTCAGTTTCCCGAACCAGGAATCATTACGATTGTATTAAGGTGACCTTAACCTGGCGCCATAACCAACTCGGCCATCCTGCCTTGATGGAAGCCACTGCACAGAGCACAGACATGTACCTAGGGCATCAGAAGCGATGGCCCCACGGCTGTGTGCATACTCTAGATATGTATCTATGAATGATGTATTTAGTATCGCTGCAGATCGTGCGCCTCCATCGATCCCCCCGCTCGCATGTCCGTGAAAAATTCCCCGAAATTGCGGTGCTGGTGCTGCTGTTAGGTATGTAGTATTTAACCAACTAACGGCAGGTGGCAAAAAATTAGCTTTGTCATCTTGCGTGCGGTTGTGGCGTCCGAACCTGGTCCGAACCGGAAAGGTCTGTCTGTTTGGCTGAGATCGGGCTATTTACTATCCGGTCTGTTTAGATACTATCTACATAACTACGTATCGGGTCTCCTGCTTCTCTTTCCTCCGTCCTTGTAGTATTCATATTCTTCTTGTACCGACGGACTCTGACAGAGTACCTTCCCTACTCTACTGTACGGTTCCCCCATCCGCGTCGCGTGCTCGATACCTCTAACTAGCCCCAAAAAGCCCCATCGGTTGCCTCCTACGCGACAAGAGAGCGCCATCGAAAAACCCGTTCGGACAATCCCATCGACTCGACCCGACTCGACTGACAAGATGCCACAGTATCTACGATTACCGACACCGAAGGTGCGTGTGTCTCTCTTTTGGGCCCTGGAAAGGGGGTGGGGATGGCGCAGCTAACGGGAAGGCAAAACCCAGAAATTTCTCGGCTTCTTCGATCTCAAGCATGGCACCGAGGTCATTCTCATGAGCGTGATGGTCAACAAGTGTTCGGGAGCTGTTGGTGTGTTGGCGATATTCAGTGGTATGTCACCGTGACCATCGCTTTTGCATTTGCGACCAGGAGATTGCGAATGCTGATCGGCCAACAGGAGCACAGATTTCCGCGCTGCAACTGTCGATGTACTTCTACTCACTCGGCTTGTTCGCGCTCCTCTGCTACCTCGCGCCGAGCATCCACAAAGGCACGCCGCTCGCCGCGCTCTCGTTCGCATACCTCTACCTCCTCGACTCGATAATCAACATCGCCTACACGTTGCTCTTTGCGGTGTCGTGGTTCATCGTCCTCGCCGCGAAGCACCCGGTCTCGCCTGCGGTGGTCGCATCTGCAGGGAGCACGACGGACAAAACATCCGGCTTCACGTCGCCAGCCCTAAATGTCTCCGCCGTCAACGTGGCCGTCGCGCCTGCGGACGCGCTGATGGGCGGACAGAACGCGGTGGCGGCGGGCACGCCCGCGGAGACGACGGCCTCCGGCTTCGGCGTTGGCATGCTGCAGCCGGAATCGGCCACCAGCATCCTCCTCATCGCCGTCTTCTGGACCGTCAGGCTCTACTTCGTCGTCGTGCTCTTCGCGTGGGCCCGGCACGTCGTCCGGTCCAGCGCCACGCCGTCCGAGGAGCCCTTCGAGGGCCGGAACAACGGCGAGGGATGGCAGGGGCGTCTAGGCAGGGCGCTGATTGGCGTCGGGAAGGGCTACTGGCAGGGCGACGGCTGGGCTCCGTTCGGCGGGAACAAGTTCCGGCGCAGCACCGAGCCCAGCGATGGCAGACGGTTCAGACGGGACAGAATCACCGTCGAAGTGTAGACGGCTTCGCAGGTTTCCCGGGCGACATATAGTTGGTAACAGTATCTAGCTAGAGCAGACAGTCGATAGTAATACATACATAACCTCGTATGTACATGGTGTGGGCGGATGTGGAATCCGTCCGTGCAGTGCGGGGGGGGCATTTGGCTCTGGCTATTGCGGTTGTGCTAGTGGACAGGGGGCTGGGGAGTCGTTCTTTTCTGGCGCGGTAACCGGGGATGTCTGGCATGTTGGTTTGTTCTGTTCGTTCACAAGGCTGGGATGTGCTTTTTTTTCCATAGTTTCTTGTCCGTCCACAGTCTGTCGGTCAGTCCATCCATATTCCTGGTGTTCTTTTCTTTTCTTTTTGGTCAGTCCACTTTTCTGCACATGCTCTAGTGTTCCTCATGTAAATCGATGGTACATACTGCTGTCCAAGCGGAGGGGGAAGTCGCTGGAAGCGATGGATGGGAGATCGACGGGGGGATCTATATGACTTGTTCGTTTGCGAATCGGAGTTGCGAACGGGCCTGTCTGCTGTGCTCCGCATAAGTTAGTAAGCTAGTAAGTCAGTGAGTTAAGTAAGTAAGTAAGTATGTTTGTATGTATATATATATGTATATAGGTAGATCTCTCGTATGTGTGTCTGTATTCTGCGCGCCGTGCGATGATGTCCACGCTCTACAGCGCGCAATAGCGTTGTCTCCGCTATTGCGTCCTGGGTCTCAGACGCACACGGATGAAGCGGGAAGAGGGGAAGCAGCTGGAAGAGGGGGAGGGAGAGATGGATCATGCGGAGAATAACTGCAGGGAACGGTTTCGTCATCCACAGCGTTCCAGCGCAAACGTCTGGCATCCCCAGCTCCAGCTCCAGCTCGCTGGCGCCATCCAGCCAGCCGTCCAGCCGCCCAGCACACACACATCCATCCGTCCATCCAGCAGACGTCCGCATGCAGGCATGCAATGCCGGTGAAGTCGGTGACGGGACACGAGTGATGCCGGGCGACAACTGCACGCTGACGAAACGGTGGCTGCTTCTAGACCTTCCCGCCCGCCCCACTCCACTGCGCCCCGCTCTCGGTCGCTGGTAGCGGTCGCCCCCCCGCTTCTCGCTCTCGCTGTCGGTACTGCTGTTGCTGCTGCTATTTTTGACCGTTGGACGAGTGGATGAGTGGACGAGAGAACGAACGAACGGGTGAGTGCAGTGGTTATTGGCGGAGGTGCGGTGCGACCAGCCAAGCTTCTTCTTTTCCTTGTTTCCGGCAATGTCCAGTGATGTGAACGGCTTCCCGCCCCCCGCTTCTTCGACGAGGCATATACACAGCGCAGCGGGGGAAGCAAACGTTAAATGCGCATGCGATCTAATCCGCTAGCTCCAGTCCCAGCTCCAGCTCCGGGAAAGGGCGCAGAGCATGTGCTGCGCAGCCGCCCCCCAGAAGTCCGGCGGACGGAGTCCAGACCGTGAGCGCCACACGTGGCAAGTCCCTCTCCGCCGCTGTGTGCGATGCAGTGTGTCCGGGGTGCGTGTGCATATAGTGGTAAGTTAGCAGCTTCTTGGGCGGACAGACAGACTGGCAGTTACTCTAGATGGTCAGATAGAGTACCCCTTCGCGGCATGGCGTGTATATACGTGCGTAGATAGTGTGTGTGCACACAGTGTAGGAATCGCCGCGGATCTGGCTGGTGGTTTTTCTTTCTTTCTCTTTCGACTTCCTCCTCCGACAAGCCCGACTCGATCGGCGCTGGGCGCTGGATTGCCGTCCAAACGGATCCGAATCATTTTGCTGTTTTGTCTTCCTCTCGCAGAGGAGAGCACTGTTCCGCCCCGCCACGTCGGGAGAGAGGAACGGGTCGGTGACGTGATGTACGTCGGAACACGGTTACATGGGTAGCTCCATGTGATGTGATGCGAGCAGCTATGCATTGCGTGTCCCTCCGCGTTTCGGTGCGGAACTTTGGTATGTATCCAGAGGTTCTTTTCTGGCCAGTGACGTGGATTGAATCGGACATCGAAGTGTGCGCACCAATGCTCATTGGTGGCGCCTGCTGGACGTAGTTAGATAGCACCTGCTCCGTAGCCCACTGCAGCGGTCGAGCTGTGGCGAGGTCTGTTGGCTGCGTGGTTGGGGGGGGACAGCAGATGGTGTCCGAGACTGGGCGGGCTCTGCCATTCCACCGCAGTTGGGCCCCTATCTACGGCGGCAGCTCGTGGAGACAAGACAAGCGCCGCTCCTCGCCATTCGCGCGGCTATCACCCGACTAGCGCTGATCGACCGCGGGGGAGAGCCGTTCGACGAATCCGCCGTCACATGCTGTATGTACCAGCGCACTCCGTGATGCTACGTCACACATGCCCGCCCGACTTATCTCCCTCTCCCTCTCCCTCTCCCCTCTCCGTCCGCCCCACTCCACTCCATCGCGGCGTAGCCCGTGTCCGCGCGGGCCAAGACCCGGCGATGAGATCGGTATCGTGGTTCGGCGGGATTGGACTCGGGCGGCGGGCTGCGCTTCGATAGGTCCCCCTGCCGAAGCTCTGCCCGAAACCAGAGTCTGCCGTCTCCCTGTCCGCCACTCCAGCATCGCCGGTCGATCTTCTCTCCGCTCATCGGCAGGTCAGCTGTCTTGTCCGGTTGTCTGGTTGTTTGTCCCTGAAGACCCCGCCCTAACCCTAACCTAGCCCCGCTCCGCCCGTTCTCGCGTTCGCGACGGTCGAAAGGCTAGCGAGAGCGGAACGAAAGAACGAAACCGTACAGCCGGCCAATCCAGCGCACAGCTGCTCCCAGACCAGAGGACTGGAAGGGCCTCTCACGCACAGCTATATATCTCCCTCGGGGAGGGTGCCATCGATGCCGCCCGGTTTGCAATCGGCGAGACCTTTCGTCCCGCCGTGCCATTGGACGCTTCCCCCCCGCCCGCCCACTGCCAGGCGTCCAGCTACATTGAACCTAGCGGCCTTCCCTGGGTCGAACCTTCGGTCTGCAGGATGACGCAATGGCTGAAAGGAGAGCAAGGGCGGTGCGATCGCCGGAGAGCTCGTTGTTGCGCGGCGGACTCATCAGAGCAAAAATAAAAAATAAAAAACCGGCCCCACCTCTCGCCGGCTCTCCCCGCCCTCCCTCAGCAGTGGTCCGCTCTTCGCCGCATCGCTGACGGCCGACGCCGCAGCGCGTTCTGGAAAAGGCTGCTGGCTGCCCGCAGAGGGGAGCACCAGACGGAACTCGGAATAAAAAGGAAAAAGGAAAGAACCGGAAGCTCGGCGAGACGCACATATAGTCCCCCGCGTCCGTGCAAACTGCCTCCCAACTCCTTCTTCCTTTCACGATCCGAGATCCTCCTCCGGCCATCCACTCTCCCGTTCGCTGTGGAGTGCGAGGACGGCCTCTCGAGATATGCCCGGACGTTCTTTCGTTTACTCATCGGCTCCGTCTGCTCCTGTTCGCTGCTAGCATCGACCGCTCTCCGCTCCCAAACACCCCAACCAAAGCTGCCACAGCAAAGCACGGACAGGCAGACGGAGCTATATAGGTGCTTGTATAGATATCGAACGGCGGAGCCAACCCGCCCTGCCGAAGCGCGCCCGCCCCGCCCCCAACGGTGCCAGCGAACGAGAAATATGCCGGCTCGCAAGTCGCCGCTCACACTCACTTCCCTCCCCGTCGAGCTGCTCTTCCAGACCGCAGATAACCTCGCAGTCGCCGACGACATCTACGCTCTCTGCCACACGACGGCCGATTTCTCCTGCACCCTGAAGCACTACTTCTATCGCCGCCTCCTCCTCGACCACCACAACTCCCTCGGCAGCGCCCTCACCTGGGCCTGCGACCGCGGCCATCCCAGCGTCGTGCGCCTCCTCCTCGATAACGCCGACCCGGCGGACGAGCACGCGATCCCGCTGCCGGACGACCTGATCGCCTACCGCGGTCCCGGCCCGGAAACACCGCTCATCGCCGCCGTGCGCGGGGGCCGCGGATGCATCCTGCGCATCTTCCGCTGGGGCGACTACGAGAAGAAGACGGGCCTGCGCGACGCCTACCCCCTCGAGCCCCTCGAGCGCTCCCGTCGCGCCGAGACCGTCCGGCTGCTCCTCATCCGCGGCGTCGACTTCGACGTCGTCGACATCCACCAGAAGACGGCGCTGCACTACTGCAGTGAGTACGGCGACAGCGAGCTCTGCCGCCTGCTCCTGATGTGCGGCGCCAAGGCCTCAGCCGTCGACTACGGCCGCCTCACGCCGCTCCACCTCGCTGTCGCCTGCGGCCGCTACGAGGCGCTGAAGGTGCTCCTCGGCTTCGACAGCGTGCGACGGACCATCGACATGAGCACCGAGGACGACGACACGGCGCTGATCCTTGCCGTCGAGGCCGGCTACTGCCACATCGTGCGATTGCTCCTCGAGCACGGCGCCGACTTCACCATCTGCAACGCGGTGGGCGACAGTCCGCTAACCCTCGCCGAGACGAAGGTCAACAGGACGATCGCCAACATCCTGCGCGCCTTCGGCGCCGAACTCAGTCGTCCAACCTCGCCGCCCGCGAGCAGCTGGACGGAGAGCTCCAGCGATGTGCCCGCAGGCTGGCTCAACTCGATGGCCGGTAACGACGCCGGAGACTGCAGTCTCCATTTCGATGTTGGGCTGACAACGGCGGTCATGTGATGCCGTCGCTCGCCATCACTCGACATGTACATATGTGTAGTCTACTTTGCGTGCGATTTACCTGCGGAGTTTCGGCTTGCTAATGCTCATTTTTGGTTTACTGATTTTTAGTCGTTGGTCGCTTTCTAATTCTCTCCTTCTGTTCTAGGTATTCTCTGTTCCGCGGACACGGTTTTGTTTTTCATCGTCACATACATCCTATATTTTTACTCTTCTTCTCTTGTTCTCTTTTTCCCTTTTTCCCTTCTCTTCTCTGAAACGCTTGGAGCCGGATTACAGACTTTGTAGATGCTCTCTCTTCTTTTCTGTCTCACCCTGTGGGGCTATTATTGTTCTGTTCTCGTCAGGCTACTTCGACTTTTGTAAGGTTGTTTTGATCCAAGCACAAATACTACATTCAATCGACATGCTTATTTATTTATTTGTTTGCTTGTTTGTTCGCCATCACAGCCTGCAGCCCGTAGGCTATGGCCGGTATGGAAAGGAAATAAGACAACGACGTGAGCAGCAAAACAGGTGTATCTACGGAAGCAAACAAACACGCAAGCCTGACAAAGGAAACCCACCCCCACCGGGCCGCCGCTTGCCCCATTCCATCCGCACCAAGTCGTACCAAAGAGGTCGTAATTCGTGGTGATGTCCATCGTCATAGGTGTGGCATTCTAGGGATGTCGTATGTCCCCGTAGTCCTGGCCTTGCGTGTGCTTGGTTTCTCCCCCTCTGTTGCACTCGAATGTCGCCTGCACTATCGCTCCCTTCCGCTCTCCTCCTTCTCCCCGTTCCCTATCTCCTCCTCTCGCTGGAGTCGTCGTGGTGTTTGTCCTGTGGCTGGTTCGATTGACGTGCGTGAGAAACGTCTGTCAACAGTAGCCGCCGAATGGATCAAGTATCGGTTAGGCAGGATGGCCGAGTTGGTTATGGCGCCAGGTTAAGGTCACCTTAATACAATCGCATCGATTCCTGGTTCGGGAAACTGAGCGTGGGTTCAAGTCCCACTCCTGTCACTACCTTTTTTTTTTCTTTCTTTTTTTTTCCTTCTTTTTTAACTTCCCAGTCTCAGCTCTCACTCAGTCATTCAGAAACCTCACTACTCAGATATACGGAGACGGTCCGGTCCCTTCACTCACATTCGGTCACCACACCCATTCACGCTTCGAACCATCGGTAAATCTCGATCTCTTACACTTCACTCTACACTCCGGCTGCCACTTGACGTTTGCAACGCACACATGATACGTATCTCATCTAGGTAGTTACTACTTCACGACGCGTATGGCAGTTCCGACTCTCATTGCTGTCCCACCCGGCACATGTAGTTGCGGTTATCCTCCCCCCTGCATAGGTACCCCCTTTCCCTTTCCGATGCTACACAGCTTTGAGCTACATACACACATGCGTACTCGACATTTTCGGAGGCTCTTTTTTTTTTCTTTCTTTTTCTTTTTTGGGGGGGGGAGGAGGTTGTGCTTCTTCGTCTCGCTTCTTTCGCCCCAGCGGCGGGGTCCCGACCAGGCGTCGGTACACGTTACGTACATAGATACTCGATCTCGATGTTGCCTCCCGCCGCCCAGGTTGCTGGTCCTCTGTCGTCCGCCGTCGTCAGTCGTGGTGTGTAGGACTGAGGGGGGCAGTACATAGTTGGCGAGTGGCTGCACCGGAGCTGTCGGATGTGGGTACATACGTCCGTTGACGCGTGGACTGCAGATCACTGTATAGAAGATATATCTATCTACCTTCTATGTATCTAGATAGAGTACTTTTACTGTACTACATAGTACAGTCAAGGCATCACGGTCTGACGTTGGCATCGATTGCCCTTATGCCCCACCCGGCACACTCCGCGCTATGTGCAGGCTATTTGTAGCGGCAATCCCCTTGCGTACATACCGCATCCTGATCCACATACGAGGTGGGTGCTTGGTCTCGAGTGACAGCGTGTGGGTCATGGACATTCGTGGGAGACGGAGTGTGCACATTAAACGCAGGAGTATCCTATGGACAATTTCAACATGGCGCAAGTGACGAAATATGTAACCATACATGTGCGTCCCCTCTAAAGATACAAGATATCTCCATCGCAGTCCCAATTCCGCAACCAAAAATCCATTCAACGTGGTAGTCATTAAGTCGAGCACGTGTGCTGTATACATATCGAGAGATAGGAGGGAAAAAAAACGCCAATAAAGAATGAAGGAAAAAAAAATTAGACGAGAACCACAGCAGCACCTAGAATACCCGCAAAGACAACGTGCAGAGACAGCAGCATCGACGACGAGGCGATTGCGGCGGGCCGGGAGCCGGGCATGGCGGCCGACGAACTGGATGCGCTGGAACGTGCACTGGATGTCGTCGCCGTCGATGACGATTGGTCCGAAGTGGTGGTGCTGGCTTCGACAGTGCTGCTGCTGGTGCCGCTCACGACCACCGTTGTGCCGTCGGATATGGTGGTGGAGCCATCGAGGACGAGCGTGTTTCCGTCGATCACGGTGGTGAGCCCACCGACAACCGAAGTGGATCCGCCCAGAACAGTGGTCCGCACGCTTCCGGTCGGCTCGGGGCCGTCCATGAGTACGGTCGTTCCTCCGATTACTGTTGTCCGTCCGTTGATCGCTGTGGTGGTTCCGCCGACCACTACTGTCCTCTCCGATCCGCCAGTGATGACTGCGGTGAGACCACCCACGACGGTGGTCCGCCCATTGGCCTCTGAAGTAATTCCTCCGATTACTGTGGTCCTCACGTCGCTGCCCGCGGTGATGACTGCCGTAGTACCACCGGCGACAGTGGTCCGCCCACCCACCACCGTAGACGTTCCGTCGATGACCGTAGAGGTACCACCGATGACGCTGGTAGTCCCGCCGATGACGGTAGTCCTCACCCCATTGCCCCCAGAGATCACCGAAGTCGTTCCACCGATGACCGTGGTCCGACCACCGACGATCGTCGAGGTCCCGTCGATCACCCGGGGAGTTCCGCCAACAACCGTGGTAGTACCGCCCACGACGGTGTTCCTGTCCTCCGCCCCTCCAGTAATGACCGAGGTCGTCCCGCCAACAACTGTCGATGTGCCTCCGATGACTGTCGGAATTCCGCCGACGAACGTCACGGATCCGCCGATGATTGTGGAAACACCGTTGACGACTGTCCGGGTGCCGCCCGTAATGACAGGGGCCCCGCCGACAACAGTAGTGACCCCACCGATGACCGTGGGCGTTCCACCCACAACCGTAGTTCGAATTACGCCATCGTCAGTAGCACCGTCATTCACAGGTACAACCCTTGTTGTTCCTCCAACGGTCACGGTCGGTCCGAATGGGATGTCCACTGTAAAGCCCCCTTCGACAGTAGTCCTTACCGGACCCCCATCCGGAGCCACGACTCTGGTGGTTCCTCCGACGGTGGTCGGAATTCCCCGTAAAACTGTTGGGGTGCCACCTAAAACCGTGGTCACCACATTATCTCCCACAGCAACAGGATTAGCCGTCGGTTGCCCCCGGACCGCGGTCGTCCTTGCGTCGGTTGTGCCTGGGCCGGGTGTTGGGCCTGGTTCGGACTCTGGCCTCTGATCAGGGATCCGAGTCGTGCCCGGCAGGCGTCCCGGGCTTGGTCCTCCATCCCCAAGGTTATTTGTGACTTCAGGGTTATCAACGGGGCCGCCGGGCAGCCTGGGGGGCGGAACCCACACCGTCCTGGGATCCGTTTTCTCGTTGATGGTCGAGGTGACAGTGATGAAGAGACGCCCAGTACCCGTTGTTTTCAGTCTGGTGGTTGTTTGGGAGGCGCTGGGTTCGATGGTGGCGGTGAAGGTGCCTTCGCTCTCAGAAGGAAATTGGGTAACCGTTTTGACCTTTGTTACAGTGAGTGTCGAGGCGAATCCCTTCGCCTGGGTTCTGAACTTGGTCACGGTGATCGTCCTGCGTGGAGGGCAAGATGCGTGCGGCGGCACTCCTCCCGTCCCGGTGTAGGCGTCGGTGACAGCCCTGCCGTAGTAATAGCCATAGCGTTTGTCCTTTCTCCTGGCAGGCTGAGCCATGGTCGTGGTGCCGTTGCTGGGAGGGGTAAGGGTGGCGGTAGCAACCTTCCACGACTCGGAATCAAAGGTGTTGTGCTCGTCGACTGGCGGTGGTATATCCGTGCGAGTCCATGTCATCGTGACCACCGGGGGTGGGTTGGGATCGGTAACGACGATGACAACGGTTCCAAATATAGGCGTTGATACTTCGTTGGTGGCCGTGATCGTTGCTCCGGTGTCCGTTGAAAACTCCGCCGTCTCCGTCGTCGTAGCATTCGGCATCCTCGTGAAGGTAAACACGGGAGTCTCCGGCATCCTGAAACTGGTCGAGATGACGGTTCGCGTGACGAACGAAACCGACATGGTCATCGTCTTGACCCGGTAAACCGTCTTCGTGAAGGGATCGGTTTCGCATGTCTCCTCGGGGAACGGGGGATATGTGGAGGGGTAAGGAGGAGATGTGTGGGGATAAGGAGTTGTCGGCGAGAAATGACGAGAAGGGGATGTGAGGGGATAGGAAGATGTCGGCGAGACACGATGAGGAGGGGATGTGAGGGGATAAGAGGGAGTTGCCGACGAGCCATGATCTGGGGGAGGGGATGAACGGATGGCAGTGGTCGTCGTGTTGCGGAAATAGGGGTTATGGTCCCATTCCCTCCGAGGAGCCAGTAATGCGGCTGTTGCTTGTTTGGCTGCGAATGGAGATGTCAGTTTCTCGTGATATTTCATGTTCGGGCAGAATCGAGCCGATGCATACCGCCCACAGAGACAATTCCGCAAATGGCCCAGGCCACCAGCAAAGGGCCGCCCGAGACCCACATGGCGACCGCTGCTGCCGCTGCCGACGGCGACGAAGCTGGCGTTGATGAAGAAAACGATAAATGCCGACGAAGGTGATAACGATAGTGGCGGCGTAACTCAAGTGATTTTTTTTACCCACTACCGTCCAAGGTAGGAGAGAAGCGAATGGGGGGGGGGGATAGTCACTCGACAACGACTGTTGGTCAGGGGGAACGAACGTTGTATACTAGTTTTTGTAGTTGACAGCAAAAAGTCGAGGACGGGTGGCAGAGACCAGCTTTTTGTCCTGGCGCCACCATTTTGGGGGGTTCCAATATGGGATGGGTCGTGGTGCGTGTAACGCCGCTAAATTTAGTGTGGGATTGCATCGCACACACACAATATATGTCTCTCCTCATCAGACACCTCTATCTAACTACATAAGCCCTGACCCAGCCTGCCAGCTTGCCAGACTCACACCAGCCGGATACCGCACGCACCAGACGATTGCAGTGGCGCACAAACAGGAACAATGGGCATGCAAAATCCCTCCCTTCAGCGACAGGCGCAGTATCTACTCTGCATAGAGTGGCATGTACAGGAGGTACTAACAGCACACCGCACTGTACTAGTGGGTACTCCGGCAGCCCGTGGGTTTGGGTATCTATATCTTGCCGGCCGAAGGGGCTGGAAGCACGAAACGATGACGATAACAGTGAAGATGTGCGGCGAATCTTCCGCACGCGGATCCCCTGCCGTCTCAAGTATGTAGAGTAGTCACTCGGAACTCTGAAGACTTTTCGACTTCTGCAAGCGGAGGACGGTCGATCCAGCTCAAAGGGAGGAAAGGAGGAGAGCGAGCTCGCCATGCGGTGTCCATGTCATACATATCTAGTTCTGGATTCTGCAGACGATCCCAGCAGCCGGCAGCACCAGTTGATTGGGCTCGCTGCCAATGAAGAGGCTGCGTGTTGAGAGGCGCAGCTGGTTCGCTTGGCTGTGCCACACGCGTAACCGCTTTCGTCTTGGTCGCACCATCCCAGGCCGATTTTGTCAGACGTTCCACATGGACGAGATTCGGGCACGGTGGGTGGATGGGCGATGTCGGAGGAATACGCACAGTGGATAATCTACGAGCAGATACATCATACATACTCGGAACGAGGGAGTGGGCATTTGATTGCAGGTGAGAGAGGATCGTGTTCTCAGTCACATTCTCGTCCCTCGATCAGCTAAACTAGATACCCAGTGCGTCGCACACCAAACTCCCCCTGGGTGTTCGTCACACCCAGCTCGCTGCCTACTGCCCACCCCTCCAATATTCCTGAAATCCCCAGAGATCCCCCAAAACCCACTATCTGGATCACACACAATAATACCCAACAACGTCCCGTTCCATCGTTCTTTTCGACCCCGTCTCTCGCTTCTTCCGCCTTGCCCGTTCGGCTCACACAGGAGCATGTACTCTACATAGTACAGGTATGAAGCGGTAGTTGGCCTCGCATAATATCCCTGGGAAGAAGAAAAAAAACACCACCATCCTGCCGGGTCGGAACATCCCATCCTTTCCTTCGGATCCTGGAAAGCATACCTAGAGCGGTCGCCTGAATACCCAACATCGCATATTCCTTCTTGTCCTCGTCCTCCCCTCCCCCTCTCTCTCTGCACTTATCCTCCCGCGTATGGCGATGCTGCTGCCGCCGAATCGCTGCTTCCTCCGCATAGGTCTGGTCCTGGGCGTTCTGGCAGTGTCCGGCGCGATCGCGGCAAACGAGAAGCTGCCGATACATGTGCCGACGGATGGCGCAAAGTGGTTCGTTGTCTGCCTCCTGTTCCTCTGTTTCGTGCCCTCCCGCGCTCGATCGCACTGACCCAAGCGCAAATCAGGTACGGAAACGATGGACAATGGTCGACGATGACGCTGCGGCTGGGGAATCCGGTGCAGACGGTATATCTGCTCGCTGGTATGAGCTCGTCCATCACGACTGCGGTGGGCTCCGTCTGGTGTAATGATCCCAACTCGGGACTCCCGTGCGATCTGCGCGGGCGCTCGTTCACCCCCGCCAATTCGAACACGTGGACCGAGATCGGCCAGTACGAGCTCGAGTTGACACCGGAGCTCATCGAGACCAATCTCCGGTATACCAGCAAGGACTTTGGCTTCGGGCAGTTCGGGCGGGATTCGATAAAGATCGGCAACGAGGATGGCCGGGAGCTGGTGATGGACAATCAAACGATTGCGGTCGTCAACGACACGACGCATCTGCTGGGGTCGCTGGGATTGAGCCTGAAGTCTCGCAGTTTCGTAGCCGAAGAACAGTATCCCAGTTTCGTCTCGCTGCTGTTCGAAACGAAGACAATCCCCTCCAAGTACTTGACCCGCAGCAACTGCTGAGATCCGTATCCCGCGCACGTGGCGATGATCCACTGACATTTCCGCAGGAGCTATGGATATACTGCAGGTAGCTTTGAGCATAGGGCTCCTACGGATCTTGTGCTGGGCGGGAAGAACCTCGGCCGCTATGTACCGCACAACGTGTTGTTTGCGCTCGACGCCAACCAGAATCCCGCAGCCAGTTTGAACGCCATCACTGTTTCGGGCACCGGGACTCTGCCGTGGGGTGACGGTTCAGCGACACTTATGGTCAAGCCTGTGCTGGTCCAGATCGACTCGACAACACCCTTTCTCTGGCTTCCCGAGACGGCGTGCAGACAGTTCGAGTCCTACCTGGGCCTGACTTGGAACTCGACCAACAATCTTTACATTATGAACGATACCGAAAGCCTTGTGGGTCTGAATCTGACTTTCTCGTTCACGCTTTCGTTGGCGGTCGGCAGCACCGATCAGGTCACGATCGAGATCCCGTACTCCTCCTTCGACCTGAAGATCTCGTGGCCGTACGTCAATACCACCGAGAAGCTGAAGTACTTCCCCCTCAAACGCGCAACGGACGAGAAGCAGTACACTCTCGGCCGTGCCTTCCTCCAGGACTCGTACATCGTCACCGACTTCGCCCGCGGCAAATTTTCGCTGCATCAGGCAGTCCTTCCTCCCGGCGCCGACGAGATCGTCGCGATCGTCGACCCAGGTGACGTTCCGTCCCAACCCAGCGACGGTGGTCTCTCCACTGGCGCGATCGCGGGCATAGCTGTCGGAGCCGCCGTGGTTCTTATCGCTGCTCTCGTCGGAGTCTACCTCTACCGTCGCAATCGACCCAAGAGGCAGGAGTTGCCCGGGGACATTCCCGGTGGGTCGGGCGAGATGCTCGCGGAGCTGTCGACCGAGCAGAAGCCTGGTGTCTGGGAAGCATACGGGGACTCGGCACGGAAGCCGTACGGCACGCCGCTCCCGACGGTCGAGATGGCCGCTGAGGAAGTGGCCATGGGACCGAGCGAGTTGGCAGCGGTCAACATGAATCCGGCCGAGTTGTCGGGAGCGCCCAGGCCACGGGAACGGTACTCGAGGCAGGACGTCGAACCGGCACCGTACCGGACCATCGACAGCCCGCTGCCGGCGCAACAGACGCATCCCGGGGGAGGGATGATAAGCCCGATGACGAACGCATCGCACTCCCGATCCGTCAGCGACATGAGTGCGGCAACACCAGATTCGCGGCCGCACAGCAACGCCTTCAGCCCAATCAGTCCCGAACTTCATCATGTTTCTCGTGCTTAATGATTTTCTTTTGTTCCTCATCTCATTTTCCGTGCTGGTGGGCGCGTTGCGAATTTACCTGCATCTACTGCTTCTAATCCATACTCCTTCCTTCACAATGGCGTTCTCTCTTGCTTCGATACCTATCCCGCATACTTCCTTTTGTTGGCATCGTGCGTGTACTGTGTTCTATCGAGTGGCGGTCCAAGTCATGCATTTCAGTGTTCGTGAGTACGGCTGCTTGTGCATAGACGTTAATGCGCGAAGCCGTCGAGTCTTGTACATATACATATCTGCTTAGGATGTGAGTATCCACCCGTACGGTTCGGAAAAGAAAAAAAAGCAAGTCGCGCGACTGATATCTACATATGGAGAGTGCCAGACACCTACCAATTCAAACTAGGTAGCAAGGGCTGTGTTGTCTCACCGGAAAACAAGAGCATTAATCACCACCACTAGGGTGACTGTTGCTCTGCCTCAAGCGTGAATACCGTAAATAAGTGGTGCATTGATGGTCGTGTGTGGTTCCATGTGGCGGTTGAGAGCTCTCGTCAGCGTCAAGGGTTGGCCGTCGATTCTGGTGACCAATCACGAGTGCTCGGCCATGACGCAATAGATAATCCCTGCTGCCCCAGTTTCACAGTCACAACCTGGATCGGGGGGGAGGGGTGGGTGGACATGGAAAACCGCTCCACCCTGCCCCCATCCAAGCGTGCGGCACTTGATCTCGGCACCGGCTGAGCCCAGGTGAAATCTCTGCTCGGAAATATGGCGATTTGTACCATGTAGAAATGTATGTACATAGCACGGTTCCAAGCGGCACGCCGCACACGCGTAGATACATTGTATTTATCAGGTATGTATCCGTCACACGACGTCGCATTCCGCCAGATACATACATAGAGTAGATATCTATCTACATAGAATTATTCTCGCTTCCGCCGTTCCTGAACGTCCAGTCATTCATGCGCCCCAGCGGTCGCCGAAAGAAAAAAAAGAAAAGAAAAAACTGAACAGCGTGGCGAAACCCTCCTCGCTGCGGTATTGTACTCTATAATACATGAGCCTCGGTGCGGTTTTGGGGGGGGGGTGTGTTTCCGGCGGGAAGTTCCGTGTCTGGGTAGGGCGTTGAGAGTGCGCACGCTGGTTGGTTGGTTGGCTGCTCGGTTGGCGTTGTCTGTGCGGCTGAGCACGCGCGTTGCATATATTGGTGGAGGTTGGAAAGGGGTGTATCTATGTAGGTATGTAACCAGGGTGGGTAACAGTGCCGACTTGCCACCGCCAACCCCCCCGGCGTCGGTGATTGGTCCGGCGCCGCTGCCTGGAGCAGCACTATTGGAGGCCCACGGCGGGGGGGGGGGGGAGTTTGAACCTGCTCGAATTCGCACCTGGCCCGGAGGACAGACGGGACCCAACGGGCTACATATGTAGATACCCGGGCATGTATCTACGGCTTCGGCGCGCCTGCTTCTGCTTCGACGACGATCAGCGGTATGGTCCGTGCGCAGACAAATGTGCCGGCGAGAGCTGCTCCCACCGCTGCTGCTGCTGGCATTTCACGCGCTGAGCAGACTGCGGCGACAAAGTTGGTCGGTGCGGGCCGGGCGATGCGGTGGGCGATGCACAGGCGGAGGGTTTTCTATTCGCGGACTGCCCTACCTATCATACACAACTTGCACGCACGCATGCACATGTGCAGAGCGCTTCTTGGTTTCCGGTGGGTGTGGGGGGGGGGGAGTGGCTGACGGAATTCGGCTTCCCCTCGTGGTTCGTGGGTCGTGGGACAGCGGGGGTGGGTGCCATAAGTTGGTAGATATCTACGATCCACATAAGGGGGTTGCGGTCGCCATCTTTGACGGGGTGCTGTGTGCGTCTTTGAAGAGGGAGCCAGCGGACGGGCGCGGACGGGGTTTTTTTGGCTTAGTCATTGTTCCCGTGCGACCTAGCTAGATACCTATATCGGTAGATGTGCAAAACTATCCCGTCCGCAGTCCCCGTCCGAAGGGCCGCGCATTGCAAGCTCCCCCTTTGCCCTCTTGCCCAGGCCTATCCCCAAGAATGCAAAAAGCGCACCGAGGAAACTCCAGAGGAAAGACAAAAGAAAAAACCCGCTCCCAAATCCTACTCCTCTTTCCGTGGAGGAGCCATGGAGGAGGGCGTGGGAAGGAACAGCGGCTGTTCTTCGCCCAGTACCCCAGCTGCTTGGTCTCCGCCCTCCTCCCCTCTTCCCGTTCCCTCCGCTCCCGGGGTTCCCGCTCCGGCGGACGCGCGGATGCACCGCTGGCATCCCCCCCCCTCTCCCTCGTCCGGCTCCGGGTGATACTTTGTGACCCCACCACCACCAGCATCCACTATCCATCAAACGTAGCCACATCGCGTGGTGCTGCCGCATCGGGCGAATCGCCTCAATCTCCTGCCCCGCCAAAGGGGCGCCCTGCCCACGCGTCCCCGGCAGGGTGGCCGAGTTGGCTGTGGTTGCCTTGACATGATGTTCCATCGCACTCATGACATACACCGCGGCAGGTCCCATGCGATCGATGAAGAAACGGAAAGAAAAGATGTGCATCACGGACGCACGCATAGTAATTCGCCTGAAACAACGCAAAATACATACATATCCCATCGCCCATCTCCCAGAGCCACCCTCCCTTGCGCCCGCAAATCAACACACTAGATCCTGCCATCCGATCCGATCATGCCCGCCCCTTCCCCTTCCCCTTCCCCTCCCCCTCCCTCTGCGCCTGTTCATGCTCTTGCAGGCTCAACCTGATGGCACGCTCCAATTCGTCATCAAACTCGTCTCCCTCGCGGGCGGCGGGCGCGGACCACTGGTCGAGTTCACCGATCGGGACCTTGACGCGGCCGCCCTTCTTCAAGGAGCTGGCCGACAGCTGCGACGGTAGGCGTGTGTGTGAACGGTTGCTCGGCCCCGCAACGACAGCAGACTCCGTAAACGGCAACGTATCCTCACACAGCTCGTTATCCGCAGGTCCCTGGGTCTCCATCGCGTTGGCCTCGACGCCCTGGAGGCTGAGCCGTAGAGCGTACTGGAGATCGTCGTCCCCGCCGTGGGTGAGGTTTCCCATCGAGCCTTCGGGAGCGGTGGTCTCCGGACTCCGTCCGCTGAGACTGCTACCGAATTCATTGCGGTTGGAGGATTCCTGCTCGAAGGTCTCCTGCGATATCATACTGGCGTACGTGAGCATATCCTCTTCGCTGAGAGCGGCGCGGCCGGAAGTGATGCCGTAGCGCTTCTCGAGTTCCTCCGCTGCCTGCTCTTCCTGCTCCCTTTCCTCCTGCACCGCCAGTGAATCACCAGTAATCGTTTCACGAACCCCGGACTTCCTATTGTTCGACTGGGACGACTTTCCGTGGCGTCCGCCGGATCCGCCAATTTTCTTTACCCTGTTGCCCGGGTTGGGATCGGTCGCCGAGAGGCTCCAGTAGCGGATGAACGTGCCGAGCGCCACGACACCGCGAAGGATCGTCGGGTCCGGGTCGAGGACCAGGCATCGAGCAGCGAACCGGTTGTCGTCGATCGGGTTACTGGCGTTCTGCTCCAACCTGCGTCGTGCCTTGGCGGAGAACCTGGAATGAAGCGTGCGCACGGGGGCGCGCGTCGATCCGAGTGGATCCCAGGCTTGCACCAGGCCGTCGTCTCCGCCGTGGACCACAATCAGCGAGGAAACCGCGAGCGCCGTGACCTGCGGGCTGTTCGTGTGGATTATGCGGATGGGGCACACAGTCGCCGTGGACCTGAAGTTGAACACGAAGATCGACCCCGTGTCGGTTCCAACAGCGAAGAGTCGGGCACTTCCTCCTGGAACCCCCTCTTGTTGCGAACCGTCTCCAGTAGGATCGATTTTGGAGGCGGGAGAGTTGTCCATGCTGTGTGCCGTAATCCGAGCGAACACTTTGTCTGGGATGCGCATCTCGGTGGCGATCCAACTGTCCGTCAGGTCGGGGCTTTCTGTTCCATCCCCCGCCAACTCAGGCGAGGGAGTTATGCCGCCGGATCCGCCTAGATAACCTCCAAAGAGTGGCTGCTTCTCGGAATCCCCACTCCGGATACTGCACACAAAGCTCTTCGGTTTAGTCGCCTTCGCTTGCCGCCGTTGATACCTCATCAAGACCGCGCCCGCTTTCTGCATCAAAGCTCCGTCCAAGTTGCTCTTGCTTCCACTTTTCCCAGCGAGAAAGTTGCCACCGGCCCAGTCCACCTCCAAGAACCAGTCCATCCGAAATTCTTCCCACAGACATTTGATCGTAGAGTATTCCATCTCCGATAGCAATCGTGCCCTCTCTTCGGGCTGGTTGAGCAGATCTTTCCCGAGCGCGGAAAAGAAGCCATCGTGTAGAGGCGTTGCGGTTCGGACTGTCGGGGGAATTATCTTCCAGTCGTCGATGGAAGAAGACTTAGGCTTCTTGCAAAGGTAGTAGATTTCCCCCAACGCGTTGATCACAGCGACCCAAGGCCTCCTCAATTGCTCAACCGTCCTGGGAGAGTAGTCTTCGTCCACTTTGATCTGTACGATTGGTATTCCCGGAGATACGCAGTACGCTCCGATCTGCTCCCGCCGATGGTCACCAAAGATGTCGTTCCTACTGGGTTTGCGCTCGTTGATGTCCATAGAAAATATACGAATGTATCCTCTGGAATTGCCGACCATAACGAATGCCCGGGTACTGTCACGGACCCCGCCACTCTCCCTCTTTGCGATCCAGACACAAGTAACCAAGGGTTTGTATCCGTGATTGCCGGGTGGGATACTCACATCGTTACGGATGGCGGGGCTCCGGTCGCGCGTGAAGAAACTGTCGAAAAGTTGGAGGTAGCATCCGCCATCCGAGGCAGTTTCGCCCAGGATACATCCCGCCCATGGCGAGAGATCCATGAGGTGGTTGAGATTCACCTCGGCAGCGATCTCGTGACCACTATGATGGTGCTCTTGGCGCCTGGATGAAATAGTGACTACTCTATGGCGTTTTATCACCATCCCTAACATGCGGGCAACTCATGTCAGTCGGTGTCGAAGATGGATGGGAACGGGCACACCTACCTCTTGGAGAGTCGCTTTCCGTCACCACTTGGGTTTCACGAGAAGCGTGCACCGCCCAAACACCATCTTTCGAAAATTCGGCCGCCATATGACTGACGCCCAACGGACCTGTCCAGGAGCGATACGTAACCACAAAGCACTCGCTGTTCTGCTGGCTGAGGTACGGGCCTCGCAACTTTCCTCTGCCCAGACTGCGAAGCAGCTGCGTCCTTCGGATGTACTCTTTCCTCCAGGGGTTGGCGTCAGACTCCGTCGTCGGTAGCCGCGTGAAGTAGCGTTTATCCTGCGAAGCAAGGGCGGCAGGTGAGCCACAGTCGTCCAGCTGCTCATGCGGCGATGGAAAGAAGCGAACGAACGCCGCGCGCCACGCGTCTGGCGAATTGGCCGCCGAATAGAACCGTTTAGATATCAGAGACGCAGACAGAAGGGCCGACGGCTCGAGGAACGACAGGATGTGGATCAGAACCTCTACGGGAGCGTTAAAAGCGGATCGACACACACCAACCTGAGGTGGGGCATACCATTCGGAAACCGGGAGATCGGGCTTGACGACTTCCCAGTCCAGTCCGTCCCGGTAACGATGAATTGCACCGCGTTCGCAGCCTCGTATCGTGCGATCCGGTTAGCCTTGTCCAAGCGGGAGGTGTGTTCTCCGTTCGGCACGGAGTCTGGCGCGCCGCCGCTGCCGCCGCCGCCTCCTACACCAACACTGCCGCCGCCATCGCTGCCGTTAGGAGCGCTGGAGCCACCAAAGACAGATGGGCTTGAGCCATGTTGGGAGTCGGCGGCCTGGGACGCTATAGAGGAGTTCGGGAGAGGCGCGAAGTTATCGGTTACTGATCCTGATTGCATCAACGGGGGTTTGAATTGGTAAGGGTTCAATGGACAGCTGGCCGTTCCTGGACGTTTAGAAAAGCCAGGATGAGAATCGAGCGACGATGAGGTTGTGAGAAGTGGGGAGTGGGGCGTGGCAGAAGTGCGGAGGCGGATGCAAGCGACGAAGGGAAATGTGTAGATAGAGAGAGAGCGAGAAATTTCTGTGCGACGAAAAAGCTAGATAAACGATTTTTGCATGTGATGCAGAGCGAGGAGATACTTACCGACGACCACCCAGACGACTTCGACATCATATGGCTCACCGCGTGGCGACGTCGAGAGATAGTCCGTGTGCACATAGCACTCCTCAACGAGCAACTACTCTACATACATCATGCCTCATGCTCAGAAGCGGATACCTATATATATACCTTGAGCACCCTCCTCGCCAAAGCGCGATATGTAGATCACGCATTCCGGAGGGAGAGCGCAAGTATTTATATATGTACATATGTGGACGGGGCAGCTGATTCCCAACCGACTCGCAGATCCGCGTGTATGATAGCTCTCTTTTTTTTTATGTATTCATAAACCGATCGCGAAATGTACACCGTCCAGTTCATGTCTACTGTCCGACCCCGACCTCGCTCAGTCTGCAGGTAGCTCGTTACTGCTCCCGTTCACTCCTTGACAATCCCTCTGCACTCGAAACTTGTGTATCAGTGTTGATCCTGTCCGCGGCCTGCCCCGAAAAAGATAGAGCGCACCAAGGGAATCAAGGGAAAAACAAATGAAACTACCCTCCGGCTTCCCGCTCCTCCTCTGTGGCGGCCATGAAGGAAGGCGTGGGGAGGAACAGCGGTCCGGCGAAGAGGACCTGGGCGGGAGACGCCTTCACCCGTACCGGCCGCCAAACCTGGAGAACTCCACGCCTTGAGCACCTGGCTCGTCCGCCACCAGCTTCGCCCGCTTGTCCGCCTTCTCGCTCCCGGGCAGCCTTTGTGAGCAGGGCATCAGCGGAGCTCGATCGTCACCGGAGCGGGGGGTGTTCCCTGACCTTGGGGCAGCTCGCGGCTCACAACCAACTGCCTCCACTCGGAACTGCACCCCCGAGTGAGGGCCCATGCGCACACACTTCCAGCGTACCCAGAGCGGAATGGTGGTGGTAACTAATAGAAGCAGAGCATGCGGCCCGACGGCTGTGTTCCAATTGGGTGGAGGTCATCATCATACAACGCATGTCGGGCACTCGGCACGGCGGCGATTCGTCGGCTAGATACGTAGATAATTACGTTGAGCTCCTCACTTGCGTCAGTCCCTCACGAATTCCACCCACGCACGGCCATCGCTGATGAGTTGTCCACAAAGCCACAGCTTGTGTTCGCGGGCAGGCAGTCTCACCGAAGCACAAGAGATGAGCAGATAAGGGGCAAGTGCACTATCTATCGTACGTATCCTCCAGCGCAAGAATACCTAATCGCCAATGTATCATCTAGGTACCTGTCCACTCTGCACAAATCAGCATATCTAGGTACATACATGGATGTGTATATAACAAAAGGATTTCACGCTAAATGTTGCATAGGTTTACCCGGCACGGACGCCTGCACGGAGGGACGCACGAGCCTGTGAGCCCCGCCATGCGTGCATAGTGTATGTACATGGGAGACAAGCATTGCGTGGATCGCCTTCCGAGACATCTTCCTGTCGCGCCCTTGTTTTTTCTCTCTCGCTCGCGTGAGGATGTTCCCGAAACGATTGGTGTTCCGGAGAGAATCGTTCTTTGGGATGGATTTGTTGGGTTGGCGTGGTTGGCATCTCACACATGCGGAATCTCCGGTGCTTCTTCCTTCTCGTTCCCCTTCTGCTCTCCTTCTCCGCCGCCTGCCGCTCTGTCATTCGTCGCGGCCGCCTGCACGTTCCTGACCCTGTCGGACGACCATCCCGATCGTGACCGCCTGTGTGGCCAGAGATAGAGTGGCCGCACTCCATGGTGATAGTCATTGGCCCCGTTACGTGCGGACCGACAATCGTGACTGTTCGGCCGCCGTCCACATCCGGCCTCTCGAGAGCTGCCTCGCCTCGTCCGGACATTCTCCTCGTCCGGTCATTCTCCCCCTCCTCCGCGCCTCGCCTGGAGTTCCGCAGCGGTTCTCGCCGCACATTGCAGCTGACACCCCACACTGTCTTAGGGCGCGCTCAGCTCGGCTTTCTGCTGCCAATCCTGGAGACCTGCGGCACCCATCCAGTTAGCATGGCCTCACTCACCCACAAACTGACCATGTGTGGGGTTCACCGACTCCACACACGCACGCACTCGCTCACTCACACTCCGCCTTCCGACCGACTCTGCGTCCCCTGGGCACACATCATTGATTCCACAGTAGCACAGCCGCAGCAGAGACGACGACGGACCTTCGCGAACTCACGCTGGCTGGCTGACTGGCCACTCGATCCGGACAGAGTACTGAGGTGCGCTGCATTTCTCTTCCCGGCACAAATGCGCATTTTTGCCCAAATCACCCTCCGGCTTTTCCAACCACCCCGGTCCGAACTGAACTGACTCTATATACTTCCCTTATCTCCCCATCTTCGCTCCTCCTTCGTCCTCCCCCATCCTCCTCAACCTGCCGAGAATACCTGCATAAACAACAAACATCCTATCCCACTCTGCCCCCATTCTATCCTCCGCCGACTCACCGGAACACCTTGAAAGCAAACAGAATTTAATATAAATAATCCATCTTCCGATCGATCCCAGATCCAGATTCCGAACCCCTCTCATATCCACTACCACCACCAAACGCCCGTCACAGCTCCCGTTACCCTCTCCCTCGCCTTTCGTCTGCCCGAGCTGGCTCCCCCACGCCAGCTATACAGACTTCCGAACCCCCTCCGACCTCCATGAGTCACCCACCCGCAAACACCATGACCACTACATCACTCGCGACGGCCCCTCGGCGGGTCTCCTCCGCCCGAACCTCCGTCTCCGGCAGCATAGCCCACTCCGCCCTCGAGCCGGCACGGCGGTCCACCACCAATGCTAGCACCCGCAAGCCTACCGCTACCAGGCAGAACCGCATGCACGGTACATCCATCACCGTCGTCGAGCCGATCCGTGAGAAGCTCGTGCCCACACCGCCGCCGAAACCCTCGAAGGCAAAGAAGACACTCCGGGCCCTCGGCGACGGCCTCGGCATGCTCGCCTACATGCTCTGCTTCTTCTGCGTGCTCAGTGGCGAGCAGCGCCCCCAGGCGAAGAAGACCAGCAAGGGGTACTACTACCAGTACGATGAGGGGTTTGCTGAGATGGAAGGAACCAGAGTTAGGAAGGTTGATAGCAGCGGACAGACCTCTGTCGGCTCGAAGCCGAGGAGTGAACGGGTTGGGAGGGCTCGCTAAGCCGGTACCATTCGCGATGGGTGACTGCGCCAAGGGGGGAGGCGAGGGAGGGACAGGAATGCGGGGAAGGCTGGCAGTTCATCCGGAAATCTACATCAGGGCAGTATGTCGTGTGGACAACCAGACCGGTGGGAATGGAAATGGGAAGACACCGGTTTCTTGACTTCTTCTCTTTGCTTTGCGTATGGCATGCTGTGCACCTCGAGCAACCTTCTTTCGCTCCGGCTTGCTTTACGATGCGCTGGATGCGGGAGTATATATTTCTTACCTCCCTACCTTTTTGCGTTCCCTTTATAATTCCACTTGTGCCGGCCGCCGTACAGACTTGTGCTCTGGCTTTTTTTGTAGTTTCTCTTCTCCGAACTCCGAGATATCCCATTCCCTTTTTCCTTTTTTTTATCCATTTGTTTTCTCGGGGTTTTTTTGGTTTTCTCCACTCTACTCTGAATACAACCAGATTTGGTCGCGTTGGGTGCGGAAGAATTCGGGAATGTAATTGGACTTCTCTCCAATGTTGCTCACGTTTTCGCATACCAGTTTTGGAATGCTTGCTAATTGCCCACCCCCTTCCGCCCCTCCCCACGCCGAATGCAGTCAAGCGCTTTGCTCGGGCTGTTCCCGCAGTCATATATGTACTAGTATCTACATATCCACACGTGGGGTGGAGAAAGATTTAGCCTTGGCGCACTCGGCATGGCATAGCGTAGACTAGCGTAGCGACAGGGCTAGATAAGAGCAGAGTTTGCCGCTGTAGAGAAGAGTGGGGGGTAAATAAGAGGTTAGAGTATTGGTGGAGATACTCTACTCTATGTATATCACTGGGTACCTATTGGGAGTGATGATTGGCGGCCGGGTGATAAAGGATTGCTCATGTTACATCACTCGTCACCAATAGATACGTTACCGAATCTGTCAAAGTCGTGTGCATGAAGAAACCAAACAGACCGGAGGGGGGAAGGAAAAAAAAAGTGTAAAAGTACGCAATGGCCGTCGTTTTGCTGAGTTAAGTGTCCGATGCCCTACAAAGTACAGAATGCCCGGACAGAGGTAGTTAATAAAAAAAAGGAGATGGGTGCCAAAGGAGAAAAAAGAGCGCGTCTAGATAAATATTTTATTGACCGCGACTCACCACGGTTATCGACTTGACCTGATACTTTTATTGACCCCTCCCCCCGTCATTCGCGATTTGCTTCTGCACAACGGAAAAACTCTCAGAATACTGGCGCAGTTCCTCCGTTTCCCGTGTGCATTTCTCCGTTACAGGATGCAGTGCTACTTAGCCGAAAACAACCTTAAAATCACGAAGAGGGAAGCTGTGCAGACGAAGGAGTATGATCCAGTCAAGTTGAGCGTTTGAAAGGAAAAAATTCCGTGGATTGAAACTCTTGCGCAACGCTTTTTTTTTATTGCCCTTGTCTGGGTATTTGAATACCGGTTTAGCAAAAAACGACAGGTAATAGTGGGTAAGTACCTTTTTTTTCTTTTCAAAAACGAAACCAAAAAAAAACAACCCGAAACTGCTAGGGGTGGACGTATCTACATGCTCTAAGCCACCTACTCTGCTGTAAAGAGGGATCCCCTTGGTTCGCTATATTGCAGCGCGTGTAGGTCAGCACAGCCTGGTGCGTACATAGTGGAATGCGTGATTTTTTTTTCTCGTTTTGCCATATATGTATCTACCGCTAGCGATAAGTTATCGCTGGTATCGATCGCGGGCTTGCGGTTAGAAGTGGGGGTGGAGTTGTGGCGGGGTATCAGCGGGGGCAGGGAGAGTATCAAGTATGTATCTATGCAGTGGTGACGACAGGGGCGCAGGCGGATGGGGTGTTCTTGATACAGTGACAGACTCTGCGGGCTGGTGAGGGTCCGAGGACTGGCTTGCTAAGAATGCTTTTTTTGGTTATTCATTAATCGCATGCGACCTATCTAGATCATGGCGACGTACGCAAGGCCAGTTCCTGTCCACTAACTTCGCTCGAAATGCTGATGATGTTGCTTCGTTGATCGGAGGGGTAGCACTTGCTCGAAATGTGCGGCGGGGAGTGGATACTGAAGGAGTGATATTGCATGACTTCACTTTTTCTTTTGTTTAGCATGCTCGCAATTCCCGTTCAAGGTTCACAGAGAGAACAGTGCATTATGATACACAGAAACGGTGGTAAAAGGGCAATGGAAGTTTCCGAAGCCCAAGATAAAAAAAGAAGCTTTGAGAACGGAGAGGAAAGCCCACATATATATCTATGGTGGCTAGACAGAAGCAGAGGCGGCAACGCAAGAAGGAAACCACAGCAGCAGATAACGCATCACAGAGCACTAAACCAGTTCAGCATGCTGTTCTCCATCCTGGCGTTGGATGCACACGACGCACACACGAAACAGAGATCCCCCGCCGCAGTGTCCACTGTATCGGCCGGCGCCTTGTCCCTCTCCACCCACGTGGTGGCCGTCGTCACCAACGTGGCGAGGGCGAGATCCAGCGCGGCTGCAGAGATGATATTGAACCATGTGACGCCGTCAGGGGCGATCAGGAACGCGAACAGGACGCAGATGGCGATCAGCGAAGTTGCGATGTTGAGGCCAGCGTCGACGATGGCTTGCTTCTTCGCCGCGCGCCGTCTGCGGTAGTGCTGCTGAGGGCTGAGGCCGGTGTTGGTGGCCAAGCGTGGATAGTCGATCAGCACGAGTTGGCCTTGACGCAGGTACGGCCAGACCGCGGACGCCGAGATGAAGGCGGATACCAGAGTCGTGTAGATCAGGAGGTAGCCTGTGGCTGGGACAAAGGACATTCCTATGCGGCAAATCTTGGTGGGATCGGTCAGGATCACGTCGTAACTGGGGGCGTCAGTGAGCTTCCGGATCGTGGATCGGTGGATACGGCGCCTTACGAGCTGAAAGTCCAGAGCACTGCCACCACATACGGTCCCAAGATGGCGATGTTCGCGGTCATGTTGAAGGCGTTGATCCGGCTCCTGGCTAGCCCCTCGTTCTTCCAATGGTCGTATACCTGCCAGCAGTTCAGCGCCAAGTCCCGCCAGGGAGGGGCAACAGGAGGACCACCACCTTCTCGCTGTACCACAAGTATAGCATGCTCTTGCCTACCAACCAAAACGCCGCACAGACGATATACAGCATCTCGCAGGTCTGGGACGAAGCGTTGATGCCGAACCACATCGCCGAAGTGGCCATGCCCAGGAGATAGCACAAGCTGATGACCGAGATTGCGATTGCGGCTAAAGCCCTCGTTGTCAGTCCCCCACACATACTCTCATC
>Ga0307516_10000663_pt1 | contig 46529 bp, 72 predicted proteins | sample 19_EM_MG_FD_203310 | JGI IMG/M metagenome (GOLD analysis project Ga0307516, IMG submission 203310) | Populus trichocarpa ectomycorrhiza microbial communities from riparian zone in the Pacific Northwest, United States - 19_EM | ecosystem: Host-associated > Plants > Roots > Unclassified | place... | reverse complement strand
AAGAGGTCTAGTCGTGCATCCAAATCGCGACATGGAAATGTGTGCTCACGCGTCAAGCTCATAGATGACAACGCCAGGTATCACAACGATGACAGGCAGTTTGTACGATTCAGCGTCTTCCACGAATCGCCTGAAAACGTCAAAATACTGGAGGAGAATGTTCGTGTCCACGACTAAATATGTCGAGCCTTCAGATAAAGGAGCCTCCAATGGCATGAGAATAGCTTCTGAATTCATAGTACTGTGATGGCCTTACCTGCATTTCCACATCTTGAACGAGTTCGTCGATTTTCTGGATTGTGGCACGCAGATGGGCATCTTGTGGATTGAAATCTCCGACAGAGTTCAGACTCCTTTTGAGTGCCAGTGATATGATAAAGTGCTTACTGGTCGGAAATGCTGTATATGAATCAGGTTCGATGGAAGAGTTACCCTGGGGCAATGGCATGGTCGCTTATCTGTCCGATCTGAACAAAGAAGAAGCCGACCAAGTATGTCACGTCGCCTGCGAGTAGCTTACAGAATTATCGCGACGATGATCACGAATAGAACAAAATAAACAAAAAATCGTCATTGCTGAATATTGAATGGAGGTGATGGGGTGATACAGTGTACAGAGTTGTAAAGCAAAAATTAAAGATAATGATACGAAGTCTCCACGAGTCCACGCAGAAAATAAGCCATGAGCATGCGTTATGCTATGCTGCGGTACTACCAGGCGACAGGGCCAGTTTTTTCAACGGTGGTGTACCGTCCGCCTCACCGCTCAATGTTGAGTTGTTCTGTTCAGCCTTACGCTTCCTTCCAGCAAGTTTAGACTCTAATGAGGGAGATCGCGAAGGTGATTTTGAAGGGGATTTTGAGCTTCTCAATTTTGAAGGAGGTTGGTTTTCTCGGGAAATTGATAGCAATGGAGCCGACGACAGGGCTTCAGGTGTACCAGATCGACTGCGAGTGGTAGTCCGTAAGCGTGCAGCAAGACTACTGGTGGATGTCATAGCCTCTGCGTGACATGTTGCATGGTATACCTGACAGAAACATAGCGTAAATCAAGAGAGAAAACAATACGGCAACATAGGGCCCTACCCGATCATCCTTCTTGACGGCGTTCTTCCAAACCCATTCTTCATCATCCTCTAGAAATTCTGACTTGAGAGTCTCCTTGCATATCGGACAGGAGATGTTCTTGGCCTCGTCACCCGCTGGCACGACAACAAAAAGAGATCGAAGCTCTGCATCAACTTTCGCTGCTTCGGCAGCAGCGACAGCTCTAGGATTCAATGGATGAGCATCAGACCGACCCTTGCCCGTACCATCCGTGGACGAATCATGTATCCAGTCCTGCGGTCCCATTTGGTCAGTTTCTGCACTAATTGCAAAGATTATGAGATATACCTCTACGCCGATGAACCAACTCCGGCTGTGACCTCGTCCGACATTCTGATTAGCCTTACGGTTCTGTCTAAAGTGCATGTCCAGGTGATCCTCCATATTTTTCTTGCCAATAATCGTATCAGCGAAGCGAATCCCACATTGTTTACATTGAGCTGTCAACTGGTCGTACAACAACTCTACAATTGGCGGCCGCGCCCTGATTTCACGCGGTAATGAGCAAAAAGAGAGAAGGAAGAGTGGTAGAAAGGCATACCTCAAGATGTCTGAACTAGAGAGTTTGATAGGATGCGATAAAATGACCTGGCGATATGCCCGGGAAGCCTCTCGCTCAAGACTGCTGATCTCAACCACCTGTTGATTCGACGCTTCCTCTTTAGCTGTCGCCCCAGCGCCCGTAGGAGTGCCATTCGCGGACACAACACCTGCTTTTAACAGTGTTGACAATAGGTTTGCAATGTTGGCCGGAGAAGTCGACATCATGGCTGCCTGGGGTATTGACTGTTCCAGTATTACGTTGTCAGCGGGATACACAGGGGCAATCTGCGACGTGTGGCTATACGGTCGTGGTGCACTTGAAGAAAAAGAAGGCTGAGGTAGCGGTGGTGCGGAGTAAGATTGCCACTGTTGAGGTGGGGCTGCTTGGGGAGGCGGTGGTGCCAGCGGTGCTGTACTTTTCACCAGATTTCTCAATTGATTTAAAATTTGATGAAGTTCTTCTTGTGATACCCCGGCTTCGACAAGCTTTCGCAACTGGTGGACGTAATTATAGATGGCCGGAAGAAGCGGTAGAGTACTAACCTGAGTGAGAACGTGGATATGGTTCTGGGATGTTGTGTCGAATGGATTGGTATGTACCGCTTGTCTCCTTTGGTTGAGGGTGAAGTCTAGTTCACATAGAACTTGAGACTTGGTGATTTGACTTGACCCACTATGAAATCCAGGGTTTCTGGCCTGTGAGAACCCGTAATCAGACGAGGAAGTGATGTGATCAAAGGTATAAACATACAACGCTACTTGTTGCGGCATCGCCCCAAATACCGCGTTCTATTGCAACTTGAGGGGGAACGCCGAATAATTCTTTGCCCTGAGGGGAACCCGTTCGCCAGGTTAATAGCATCTCCTCCATTTTGCTCCGAGTATTGTCGTCGACAAGACTGTAGGTGTCGAGGAACAGTGGAAGGACAAACCCTGCAAAATGTCGGGCATAAGGCTCATAAACGTTTTTTGAAATCGCATCGAGTAGATAGAACGCAGGAAGTTTCATCCATGGAGGAACCTGGTCATATGAACCAAAAAAGGAAATGATGAGTCAGCAATCCGCGGGATAAACCAGGAATGGATGAGAGCAAGAAAAAGAGTTTTTTTTTTCGAGGTAGTGCCGAACTCGAGTAGCCAAGCTCTTACTTGTCTTTAGGCTCAATGTACAGCTACGACTACGATACATGATAATGAAATTGCATGTGATATAAGTGGATCGCACGAAGTCTCCACAGGCAAAGCCGCAGTCATGACTAAGAACACTCACCCGTCGTATATGAGCCTCCAGACACTGAGCGACGATTTCCGCAAATCGAGAATAATCTTGAGCGAGCATCGATAAACCTTGAATGATAGGTCTGGAGTTGAAAGTGAGCTCGTTGAGGCGATTCGTGTAATCCCTTCGGAACGTAACGGGATCAAGCTGATAGACCGACGGTGGTGGTGGCATTGGTGGCGGTGGCTGGTGATGATACTGGTGGTAATACCCGCCAGGGGCGGTGGGTTGGGAATACTGGGAGTAAGAAGACTGGCCATAGCTGCTCTGAGAAGAATAGAGAGACATGGTAAGACTTATGAAGGCCTGGCCGGGTCTTTGAAACGAGGCGCAAGGGACTGCCAAGAAACGTTACAGAGGTAGTAGAGGAGCGAGAGCTCTGTTGGGTTGGCGTCAAAATCTAATCGATCTCACACGGACCGCGAGTAACAGCGACGAATGAATGCAAGACGGTGGTGGTTGTAGACTGAGGAGCTGGAATCACGGAGGGTGACAATAGGCGGATTTTCAGGCTCCGACTCTCCCTAATTCCGGGGTCCGACATTCTGGATCGGCCCCTGCAACTTGCATTGTTGCAAGCGGAGCAGCGTAATTTTTATGGGGCTCCTTTCAAGGAGTTAGTTTACTTGTACCATAACTATCACGAATTCAGCGCTTCAAGTGTCAAGCCTGAGAGCGCCTTCACAACAGGATCTCGGTCAGTCAACCGTAATAGGAAAGCTTACGTCAGCATCTTTCGTCTATTGCCAGTGAGACCAGCTACCCGCACAACACACCCAAAATCTTCGCCTCAAGGTATGTCTGTCGCCTCGATCTTTTTGTCTTTGCTTTTCTTGGAACTTCCACTGCGTGCACTCTCGTCCAAGCCCCAATTTGTTTCATTGAAAAGGATGGAGGGGTTGGATGGGTCTTGGACGCTTTGGATGTCCTTGATGGGATGCATATAGCTGATACCTTTCTTTTTCAAGATGCGTGACGTCCTCAAGACAGAAGAGCTGGAAATTCCTGACAATGTCGATGTCTCAGTGAAGGCTCGATTAATCGTCGTCAAAGGGCCTCGGGGCACACTCACAAAGAACGTCCGTCATGTCAACATGGACATCCGGTTGCAGAAGGGCAAGACCACCAAAGTGCTGTTGGCTGTCTGGCAGGGTGGTCGCAAACATGTCGCATGCCTGCGCACGATTAGAACGCTCATTAATAACATGGTCACCGGCGTCACAAAGGTGTGTTGTGCCGTGGTTTCTGGTCGAGACGCCATTGTCATCTATCCTCAAGGGTTTCCAATACAAAATGCGTGCTGTTTATGCCCATTTCCCCATCAACTGTATCATTCAAGAAGCTGGGACAAAGGTAGAGATCCGCAATTTCTTGGGTGAAAAGGTGCGTCAAATATACAACGAGTCTGCATAGCTTGCTCACAGTATGGCAAGACTGTTCGACATGTCGATATGCTCCACGGGGTCGTCATCACAGAATCCAAGGCACAAAAGGACGAACTGATCCTGGAGGGGAACGATATCGACATGGTATCACAATCAGGTACACGCCAATAACACTTTCTTCGTCCCACCACCCGCTCACTTAGTTGGTAACAGCTGCTTCGATTCAGGGAGCCTGTCGGGTACGAAACAAGGATATCCGTAAATTCTTGGACGGAATTTACGTATCAGGCAAAGGCGCGATCGCTGAGTAGACACATTGCCGAGTCGATTGGTTGTATCTACACCTATGCACCATGCCTCACGCTTATGACCATGATTCCATCTCACACATCATACACTCGGAACATCTTTCTACGTTTCGGAGCCCTATCGCCTGATGCCTTTGGCTTGAAGTGTTTTGACCACAAAAATACCACCGTCCAGACTAACCTGATGCATTCATTCGATTTCTTTGATGGTGGGGTTAAAGCCAATTGCAGGTCAGCGTCAACCACACATTCTCTGTAGGATATATATCAAGGAACAAAAGGAATCCTGGTGCCCACGCGTTGCCGATAATTCACATACTCTTCTCCGAAGAATTTAACGAGGGCCTTTTCTTCGGCTTGAGGGTGACGAGTCAATTGGTTGGCGGTTGTGAACAATGTGAACAGGCAAACCTTTTGTTCGGTAATAGAAAAACCTCCACAAAAGAATGGAAAAAAGGCTAAAGGTTAAAGGGTTCTGAAGAAGGAGTTGTGTGCCCAAGGCCCAGTAAAAGAATCCAGCGTAAGAAGGGTGGCGGAACCATCTACGTTCCGTGGTTAGAGCTGGATTTGAAGAGGAGGATGTATCGACTTACGCATATACCCCATCTGTGACTAGTTTGTGATTCGCGCGCTTCTGGAATTGGATTGAATGAGAAAAGCTGGTGGACGCGTGAATCATGGCTGTGGATCGCAGCAATTGACCGAATATCACGAATATGATACCTTTGACATGCTTCAGTGAGTGCTTTAATTGTGGAAGGAGAAGCTGCGAACCGATGGTTGATGTGTAGGGGTATGATTTGAGGCTTGGATTGTAATACAAAGTGAGCAGGTACTCGGTTACGGCGGCCGTGTTCGCAACGTGATACATGAGGCCATTATCGAGGAGGAACGCTGGCGAAAGGAGTCAGATGGGACACGCGAGACGAGTAGTGTCCCTCACAGTCTACGCTAGATTTTTCGAGATTCCAACCGGCAGTGACGGCAAACTCTGCCCAGTGAAAGAAGGCCCAAGCGGCGACGAAGAATCCGAGCTGAGGGGTTGACCACCAGAATCCCAATCCTCCTGCTAGGAACGTGAATGCACCAAGAGAGAAGACGGCTCCCAAAAGAAAGGCAACGGTGGCCACCGAAAGCAGGGTGTCGGGCAGATTGCCACCATGGGCCTGCGAGGGTTGCTTGGATGGTCTATATAGTGCCTCGTGCTGGGCTATACGGTCCTGGATGGGGTCTGTCTCGTCGGAGGCCATTGTTGACGCGTTGACGGACGCGCTCTTGTTTACTACGCCTTTCAGTCCATGTTCGTTTCCAGATGGACTCGCCACATCTCAACATCAACACGTCGCGCTTATTCTCAAAAGGCCCTTCATGACCCCTCCAAAATCCGGAATATTGCCCTTGTTGCTCATATTGGTAAATTCCACATCCTCCGTGTCCTTCGTCCTCCGCTAACATTCATCTCCAGACTCCGGGAAAACCACATTGACCGAAAGTATCCTTCTAAAGTCGTCCTATCTCTCCACCCGAGGTTCTGTCGACACTGGCAGCACCACCACCGATTTTCTCCCAGCCGAAAGGGAACGTGGAATCACAATTCAATCTGCCAGCATTCCAGTCAAGTGGAAAGACTGGACTTTCAATCTGGTCGATACCCCGGGTCATGCAGACTTTGGAATGGAGGTTGAGAGTGCAAGTCGTGTTGTCGACGGCGCCGTAGTCTTAATTGACTCTGTGGAAGGAGTCGAGGCTCAAACGAAAGGTGTATGGAGGCAACTGGACAGGTGCGTCATCCAGGTGAGATTCTAGCCATAATTATCTTCTGACGACTCCTGATCCAACCCCATAGGTATGGCGTACCCACCAGGCTCATGTTCTTGAACAAGCTCGATCGGCCAGGTGCCTCCTTCAGAGCTTCCATATCGTCCTTGCTTTCACACCGACTTCACCCCCATCCACTGGCACTCGTGTTACCAATAGCATCTTTCGATCCACGTCACTACCAGCAAGCCGAGCCCGGGATTGAGGGCCTGGTTGACCTCGTCAAGTGGGAAGTTTGGAAATGGGGTCAGGACGGAACCTTGTCGCGCCACCCTCTTCCGCGAGATTCTGCCGACCTTGATGATTTGGATTTCATTCCGCCATCTCACCCCCTTCTTGCGCATTTGTTGCCAGCACGTGCCCAGCTCCTGGAGAACCTGGCGATGTTTTCGGAGGAGTTGATGGATCAGCTCCTTAACTTACCATCAACTCCTGCCTCTTACTTACACATTGATAGTTCCTCTATCATTCCTCACCTTCGTCGTGCGACTCTCAATGGTCAGGTCCTCCCAGTCCTATGCGGTTCTGCGATGAAGGATATTGGCACCGATTTAGTCATGGATTATGTCGGGGATCTCTTGGCAAGCCCAACCGATGTTTCCCATGACTCTCAGGCAAAGAACTCACCAGTCAGGCTGTTGGCGTGGAAAGTTTCTTGGGACAAGAAGAGAGGATGGATGACCTTTGTACGAGTCTACTCAGGTGCCTTCGAAATCTTTATCCTCGGTTCCAGATACTGAATTAGAAATGAAGGTAAACTTACTCGCCAAAGCGTGGTTTTGAACACTAGTAGAAATCAGCGCGAGCGAGTATCAAAACTTCTTATGTTATATGGATCGGAAGCGGAAGGAGTGGACGAGCTTCCTTTTGGATCGGTCGGCGTAATCCTGGGGCTCAAATACACTCGTACAGGAGATACGCTTGTATCCATTGGAGGATCGTCTTCTGGTCGATCTGTCCTCCGTGAGATCACGCCTCCTCCAGCAGTCATATCAATGTCCATAATTCCTCAATCCCATTCGGATCTCCAACCTGTACAAGAAGCCTTGGAATCCCTCTGTCGGACCGACCCTTCTATCCGCACTGACGTCCAAGAAGGACAAATCCTGGTCCATGGGATGGGTGCACTTCATCTGGAGATTGTGGAGGGACGGTTGAGAGATGAATGGGGAGCTCGGTTTGAAGTTGGCAAACGTCGGGTCGGTTATAGAGAAGGACTGGGCCCTGGCCAACCCACTGCGAACTCCAATACATGGCGGACAGATACTGGTGGCAAAAATGTCGAAATTTCGGTGACTCTCGATGTTCGTCCGCTGGAACCTAGCGAAGAAGGGGACGCTGCTTGGGACGGTAGCGTTGTTCTAAAGGGGGATGGGCAACCATTTCCTTCTCCTGAATCGGTCAGAGAGGACGGCCCGGAGAGTTTCATTGCCCGGGGTATCGCCAGCACGCTGTCCAATTCACCCAACACATCGTTGGAAATGACACGCCTTCATATCCAGCTGAAAGGCTTTTCTTTGCCGCCAGTGGCTCCTGCGTCAACGTTGACTGGCGCAACGGCCGTAATCCTACGCGATCGGATTCGTAGTGCAGGAACCGGGCCTTTAATGGAACCCTTCGTCCAACTGAAGATATCTGTTACTGAAGACAGTTTTGGCACGGTCGTGAAGGATTTGACGGAGCATGGGGGAGAAGTCTTGGATCTCGGAGCAGGACCGTCATTTGCTGGGGATACCGATGAAGATGCAGGAGGATATGCGGAGGAAGGGGTCTACATTCCACCGTCATGGCTCTCCCCATCCAGCGGTGCTGACGCCTGTGGATCTTTTGGTGCCACACACCGACGACGATCAGTCTATGCTCTTGCGCCTCTCAGCAAAATGCTCAGCTACTCTAGCCGACTGCGCTCGCTTTCTGGAGGACACGGTCTTTTTGAGATGGCAAATGCAGGTTTTAGGGAAGTGTCTGAAGCAAGGATGCTCGAGATTTTGAGAGAAATTGGGCGGGCATAGATCCACCCAGGGCGAGCCTCACTGTCCTGAAATCCATCCAATGAACATTGAAGACACTCAATAGCAAAGGGTGAAGTGCTTAGAAATGGCACAAAGCTCATGTACCAAAATATCGTTGTATCCACCATTGGGAGTTGGTATTATATGGCCTGGAAGTGATACTTACGAGAAGCGGGAGGAGGCCACAGGAGACACTTGTGTCATTCTCTCTACTGGCAGATAGTAAATTTTGGGGACATCAACGTAAGACAAAATTCTTCCACTTTTTTTTGAAAGCGACCTTGCCCTGGTTCGAACATGGGGCAGGTCGGAGGATTGAACGGCCCCGAGGCGACTATTCCAAGTATACCAAAGTATCGTTGTGTACCGTATGCTGGGTTGCACCTAGGGCTAGAGGGCGGAGGCTAATCCATAATGTTTGGATCTATCTCCTGTGATTTTTGGACATCAGATTCTTTGTTCAACACGAGAGCTGGACAATTGCCCAGGCACCATCGGATCGAGGCTCCTCTGGTACTGATGAGGGCCAACCCAGCTTGAAATGTGCGAATACCAAATAGCGTTGGGGTTGGGGTATTATTAGCAGGCAAGTACATTAGACATTAGTGTGGCATCGACGAAACCGAGCGAAATACAACAGTTCCATTACAGTTCCTTTACTTCATCTGCATCACCGAAGAACATTGCGGCGTCCGTGTCTTCGTCGTCGTCAGCGGCTCCCGTTCTAAGATCCCCTGCCGCAGTCAACGCTTGACTGAATTCCATCATTCCGCCGTAGTCAGAATCATCTGAATCATCAAGAAACCTGGGATCAAGAAGGGAAGATATTGACGGACGCCTTGCTGTCTGGCGCGGTTCCTGATCAACATCTGGAAGGAACAGTGGGGTTTTCTCCCTGCTGGGATAGCCTGGAGGCATGCCACCTGTCGGGGCGATGCGAGGTACCTTGCTGGTAGTCTGAGGTGCCGAGGGGAGCTTGGAAGGAGCACGAATGGGTGGCCAAGGTTCGACTACGATGCACAAGCAGTGACCATATATCTCAAAACCTTGGTATTTGAGTTGTAGCATGAGTTTGGGTTTCTCGTCCTCCTCATCAAGGTCATTTCGAAGGGTAATTGACTGTTCTTGAAGAACGGAATCGATATCCCCATCTCCTGGGTCTTCTCTGGAGGAATTGCTTTGCTGAGGGCCAAATCCCGCAGCAGTTGCAGATGGATATGTTTGGTCATTCCCGGGTGTATTATCTAGATCGTCGAACTCGGTGTCATCGTTGTCTGTCCTTTGTGTTGGTTTGCGCCTCTTTCGGTTATTTTCGCGCAAGGTCCTTTCACCGGTAGGCTTGCGTTTCTTGTTTCGGCGTTGTGGTGTTGAAGTAGACGGTGCTGGCATGGTGGATCGCGGCTGTGGGACGAAGTTCCTTGCCTAAGACATGGACTCATCAGCGATGTGGTCGAGTGCCATAGAACCAGATACCTTCAGGACGACCGAATGAGGTTCATTCTTGCGAAAGAAATAACAAAATTGGTAAGTTTCTAGAACGATGCTCGATGGAGGTACTTCGAGAGACAATGGATCCGCACCTCCTCTATGGGTGTCCACGGTCGCCTTGTTAGAAGAGGACGCAGGTTGCACAGGCGCCTCGGCTTTCATTTTTTGCAGAATCCTGAAGACAAGGGGTCAGGTCGATGGAAGAATGACATGGCAGAGCAGATAGGTACTGTGGTCGGATGTCAGCAAGTACATGCTGGAATACGCGGTCCGACATCCAGTCAAGATGGCGCTCGTCGAGATAGAGCTGGAAGAGGGTAAGAGACGAGGAGAGGAGGAAAAGAAAAGGAACGGACGTATACGGGGAGGACATTCTTCTCTGAGATGCGCAGGTAGTACGGGTTGCGCGTCTGGAACGACATCGCGTCGGGTCACAGACGTGACGTGACGTCTGCCTCGTGCTATGATCCGTCGGCCTGCACCCGTCCTTGTTGCTCTTGGAGCAGCTGCAGGCGCGTCGTACTATCTCTTCTACCCACATCCTTCCAGGTCGGCACCCTCATCCCAGAAAGCCCCCCTCTCCCCCTCCCATTTCACCCCATCAACAGTCCTGTCCAACGAACCCTGCGGCCCGGACACCAAGCTTTTGCGACTGGCTGTCTCCCCTAACTTACTCCCTCATCACCGCTTTTCTTTTGGTCCCGTCTGGTCCGTATTTATCAAGGATGACGATATCCAAGTCGAGCGACCCTATACCCCGCTGGAAGGAATCGATGACCAAGGCCACATGTCGTTCTGGATCAAAAAATATCCCAAGGGCGAAGTCGGTCGATGGCTACACGCAAAAAGCGTCGGTGAGACGATAGAACTTCGCGGTCCTCTGACGACGTGGCCCTGGAAGGACGATACATGGGATGAAGTTGTAATGGTCCGTATTCCATACCCATTATAGGCCCATACTTTATCTTTTATAGATATCCGGAGGAACTGGTATCACTCCATTCTATCAGCTATTCCATTCTGTTATATCTCGGCAGACCGACAATAAGCCGTGCTTTACGCTGCTGCATTCCTCTCGAACCCCTGCCGACCTCCCACCACCGATAGTTATGGAGCCGCTGGTCGCCTACGCCAGAGAGCATCCAGAAACGCTAAATATTCGACTCTTTGTGGACTCTGACGGAGGTTCCCCTCCTTCACCAAATTGTCCACCATTGCAAGTCGGTCGAATTTCGCAAGGGTCCATCGAACGGTCCATCGGCTTCGACGACAACCCCCACCCATGGTGGCAGAGTTTCTTGAGTAAATCTGAAAAGGTGATGCCACCCAACAGAAAAATCCTATTCCTCGTGTGCGGACCCGAGTCGTAAGTCGCATCCACCGTGACAAAGGCAGCTTCTCGTTAATGATCAGCTATGTTAGCATGATTGATGCAATCTCAGGCCCGTATGGTCGCAATTTCTCTCAGGGTGCGGTCGGTGGGATTTTGGGCAAAATGGGTTTCACTTCTGAACAGGTTTGGAAGCTATGAAGCACAATCACAGGATGAATTTAAGATGTGACGAACTATGAACATAAGGCATGGTATGAATGCACGTAATTTACGACCTTCTTAGACGGCATCGGCGGGAGACTCGGGACCCGAGATGATAACTTTGATAACTCCTTTGCCATCTTCAGCCTTTCCGGCACGCACGGCATTGAAAGCAGTGATCGCTTGTGCAAAAGTGAACCTACACAGTTACAATATCAGTCGACACCCCAATCGTAGATTATAACATACCGGTGAGTCACAAGGGGCTTTAAATCGATCCTTCCTTGGGCAACCAGAGCAATGGCGAGAGAATAGTCGCCCGGCTGATGTGCGCCTCAAATTTCGTTAATCATCGAACAGAACTCTGGACCTACTCCATAACGGAATGACCCCTTATAGTTGAGTTCTTTGGTGATGATTTTAACGACGTCGAGCGTGACGTTGGAATTTCCCATGCCGACCTGTTCCAAATCAGCATCGGACTTGTTTGACTCGAATGTCGGGAAGTTCTACCTGAACAACCGTCCCCCCTGCTTTTGCGACGCAGATAGCAGCTTGGATGGAGTCCTTTGCTCCGCTGGCATCGATGACTAAGTCAATGGCATTTTTTCCTCGGTCCTCGATTCCTAGTTCTGCCTTGAGCCTCTCGGCATTTCTCTGGCTGTATTCAACCTTTGTTTCGCCCTGTTCGATTTTGGGTGGAAGGTAAGAATCGGTTGCTGCATAACTTTTGGCAAACTCGAGGCGAGAGGAGACGATATCGACTGCTACGATGCGAGATGCCCCATGGGCTTTGGCCACTGCCATGCAAAGCAAACCGATGGGTCCACAACCAAAAACGACAATGGATTGGCTGGCGCGGAAACCTCCGAGGTTGGAGACGGAGTGAACGCCTACTGCGAGAGGTTCGATCTAGACAAGGGATATGAGTCAAATGAGATTTGGAGGAGTCGGATACATACCATGGCACCGTCCTCAAGTGAGACCGTATCAGGTAATGGGTAGGCCAAATCGCCGGGCAGGCGATAATAGCGACACAAGGTTCCATCATAGGGAGGAGTAGCAGCAAAGATGATGTCGGGGCATAGCTGCAATGTGATCAAATTTAGAGTGATATCCAGAGGTGATATCATGTATAGAGTACCTCGTAGCGGCCAGCCTTGCAGAGGTCACATTTTTCTGCGAAGAAATAAGAGATCCAAATGTCAGCGGTTTATTCCTGATACATATCCACTTACTACAGGTTGCGCCTGGCTCCATTGCGACACGGTCGCCTACTTTAAGATGCTTGACGTTCGATCCGACTGATCAAGAAGGTCTCAAGACGGTCGGATTGAGAGAGTCAGCTCTATCCACCTTGAGAAACAATTCCAGACGATTCATGACCCAAAACCTGTCCCGATTATGGGGTCAATTGGTGAGCGATCAAGCGAACAGATATCGCAAACCATGGGATTCTTCACGACGAAGTCGCCGATCCGCCCTTCAACAAGGTAGTGAACCTAATGGTATTCGGTATCAGACCTGGGGATGACTGAGTCGATAGCTATACATCGGAGCCACATATGCCTTGTGAAAAGAGTAATTATCGCTGAACGAATGGATCCAAGATCACTCCACTCACCAGTCTTCTTCACTTCAACAAGGACGTCATCGGCAGAAACTGTAAGTTGGCCTTAGTGGGTCATGATTGATGGCTCTGCAGTTTGTCGCACTCTGTGGGATGGGACGCTGCTCATATGCCACGTCCTCAACAGCTCTCAGGACGAAGGATGGGTTATCGGACATGGTGCGCCAAGTTCACATGGCGATGATTATGTAAGTCGGCCTTTAAGGAGGGCACGATGGGCTTCTCCTGTCTCACTCTTTCTCTCTTTCGCTTTCATCTTCAACAACTTTTTCTTTTGTTCATCACTTCTTTTATTGCAACCTTTTTATATTCTTCAAGCATGCCCCACCATGCCGCCACCGACGACATGCCCGACCTAAATGGCCGCGTCATCGACAACGGACGTCTTGAACTGCTGGAAAGTTTAGGATCTGGTGCTTATGGAAAGGTCTATCGTGCTCTTGATATAACGTCTCCCCAGAACAATCAAGTCTTCTTCGCTGTCAAGTGTCTATTGCGTCATAAACCTGGATCCGACCAAGAAGAGTTCCAGAATCGCGAGTTCACCATTCATAAACTCGTCTGCAATCACCCCAACATCGTCACACTGCATCGGATCATCTATGATAGGGACTTTGTCTATGTCGTCCTCGATCTCTGTACTGGAGGAGACTTGTTCGCCGCCATCACCGAGACTGACATGTTTCATAATAACGTTCAACTCGTCAAGGAGTCCTTCATTCAATTAATCGACGCCGTTCAATATTGCCACGAGAAGAGCGTTTTTCATCGCGACCTCAAACCGGAGAATGTTCTTTGCACTGAAGACGGTTCTGGCATCCGTCTCGCTGACTTTGGTCTCTCCACTCGGAATCACGTCTCGCAGGATTTTGGATGTGGGAGTTCCTACTACATGAGTCCAGGTGTGTTTCCTCCATTCGTTATTGTTACCCTTGATCCATGTCAGTTATTATTGCAGAATGTATCGGTCAGGAACTTTCGGTCGGTAGGTATTCTACGCGTCATAGCGATGTCTGGTCCTTGGGTGTCATACTCACCAACATGATCTCTGGCCGCAACCCGTGGCGATATGCGACGGCCAAGGACGAATGCTTTGCTGCCTACTTGCACGACAGAGACTTTCTTCGTCAAGTCCTTCCGATCTCGCCAGGAGCGAATGCCATCTTGAAACGCATATTCAATATAAACCCTCTTTGTCGCATATCCCTGATCGAACTCCGTCGGGAGATCTTGGCTCTGGATACCTTCTTCCTGGTTGAGGAAGACGTGGACAGAGTGCCTGCCCGTACCACTCGGGCTCCCTCCGAAGCGTTCGACTATTCCTCGAGGATCTTCACCAACAGAAGGACCGTCGCAGCTCCTTCTAATGACTCTGATACATCAGTCAGCTCAGATGAAGTTTACGCATTCAAGAGTCCGCGGGATGATCACGCACAGCGCCCCCACTCTCCTGACGTTTCGATCATTCATGTCGTAGCATCAATTACACCCTCATCGAGTACACGAGCGTCTGGCGGGTCCAGCTCGGGTTCGGATAGTGAGGGACCAATCACGCCAGCAACGTATCCTGTTGATCCCGCCATCGAAGTCCCTGATTTGCCGGAGGGTGAAGGCCTTGACCAGTCTACCGTGTTTTCCGCCTCGAACAAATCTATCATCACTACCACACATCAGTCTCCTGTCAAAGAAGTCAGACCAAAACGAAGGCACCTCTTGCGCAAAGCCCTTGGACGGATCATGGACCTACCATCCGGCAACCCCCTTTCCTGAATGGTCTTTTTTACGCTGTATCTTATCTATATGAATGTTCCTTAATTGCAAAGTTTTGAGTTTATTGTTTTCACAATCATCGGATCGATGATATCCATCGATTATCAAACACCACCCACGTGGCCTGTCTAATAAGACGCGATCCAGTAAAGGATCACCTTTTTCCATCGTACCACCATCCATCTCCTCACACAAAAATGGTCTCCTCCGCCGTTCTTGGTTTCCCGCGCATCGGTGAGATATCTTCTTTGTTTTCGAGATGATAACGGTACCATAGGTCTCAAGGCGCCAATCGCGAGGTGAAGAAAGCCGTAGAGGCCTACTGGGCAGGAAAAATTTCTGCAGATGCCCTCACTAAAGCTGCTGTTGAAGTCAAGAAAGCCAGTTGGCAGAGTGTCAAGGGCCATGGTGTTGATTTCATCCCCAGGCAAGTCGCCAGATCGCCATCGATCCCAGAAAATTGAAGACAATTTTGACTTCCTAGTGGAGAATTCTCCTTGTACGACCATGTCCTGGATCACTCTGCTATATTCAACGTGATCCCGAAACGTTATATCGGACTTGGCCTCTCTCACCTTGAGGTTTATTTCGCGATGGGCCGCGGACGTCAAGCCGACGGTGTTGATGTCCCCGCGTCAGAAATGAAGAAATGGCCAGTGTCTTATCGGCAGAGTTCCGCGATAATTGTCCTTACTTATAAATCTCCTTTTCCAGGTTCGACTCAAACTATCACTACGTCGTCCCCGAGTTCTCCGAAGAGACGGACTTCAAGTTGCACTTGAACAAAGCGGTCGAAGACTATAAAGAGGCTCAAGCTCTTGGGATTACTACTCGTCCAGTAATTCTCGGCCCTGTCTCCTTCTTGGTTCTCGGAAAAGCTGCCAAGAATGCTCAACCAGGCTTCAAGCCTATCTCCCTTCTCCCAAAAATTCTCCCTATCTACAGTACTCTTCTGGCCGAACTCAAGGCTGCGGGTGCCGACTGGGTCCAAATCGATGAGCCAATTCTTGTCCTTGACGTTGCAGCAACCCTCGAGAAGCAGTTCACCACGGCTTATCAAGAACTGGTTCCTGTTGCGCCGAAGATCATGCTCACTACTTATTTTGCTCGCCTAGACTCCAATGTTTCCTTCATTGCAAAGTTGCCTGTCGCTGGCCTCCACATCGACCTGGACCGTGCTCCTGGTCAGCTGCAAGAAGTTGTTAATGCCGTGAAAGGTACCGACATCATTCTATCTCTGGGCCTGGTCTCCGGCCGTAACATCTGGAAGACGGATTTTACTGCCGCTATCAAATTGGCCCAGACTGCTGTCGACGCACTGGGGCAAGAACGAATTATTGTTGCCACATCCTCGTCGCTTCTGCACACTCCCGTCACCCTTGCTTCTGAGGATAAGCTAACCCCAGATCAAAAGGACTGGTTCTCTTTCGCCCTGGAAAAGGCTGAGGAGGTTGCCGTGATCGCCGCAGTCTTGTCTGGTTCTCAAGATTCCAAGATCGCTACTGCCTTAGAGGCCAACAAAGTTTCCATTGCCAAGCGGCGCATTTTTGAGCACACCTCGGATGACACCGTCCGCAAGCGCGTCAACGCCATCACACCCGATCAGCTTGAGCGCAAGAGTCCTTTCGCCGTTCGTAAAGAGGTTCAGGCGAAGCATCTCAACCTCCCTAAATTCCCTACCACCACTATTGGATCTTTCCCTGTATGTTTATACCATTTATCTTCAACCTGAAAGAATTTTCATCGTCCATTTCAAAGCAAACCAAAGAAATCCGTCAGGCCCGCGCCAAACTTGGTAAAGGAGAGCTCACCCCGGACCAATACGAAGATTTCATCAAGAAGGAAATCGAGACTGTCGTCCGATTCCAGGAGAAGATCGGTCTCGACCTTTTGGTCCACGGCGAGCCTGAAAGGAATGACATGGTTCAATACTTTGGCGAGCAGCTGCATGGCTTCGTCTTCACCCAGCATGCTTGGGTTCAGAGCTATGGTTCTCGGTGAGTTCTTCGAGATCGTATGGTCGAACGGTGTTTGTAACGCGATGGCAGTTACGTCCGTCCTCCTATCATCGTTTCCGACGTCAGCCGTCCTGGACCCATGACCGTCAAGTGGAGCAGCTATGCCCAGAGCGTGACCGAAAAGCCTATGAAGGGCATGCTTACAGGGCCAGTGACCATTCTGAACTGGTCTTTCCCTCGTGCGGATGTATCCCGTGAACTCCAATCCAAGCAACTTGCCTTAGCCCTCCGTGATGAGGTTATTGACCTCGAGAAAGCCGGAATCCACGCCATCCAGGTGGACGAGCCTGCTATTCGAGAGGGAGTAAGTAAACTTTCTGCTTCGAAGTGTAGATGTCCTGTTAACAATTTTTCCTTAAGCTTCCTCTCCGACGCGCGGATTGGGATGCTTACTTGAAGTGGGCAGTTGATTCGTTCAAGTTGGCCACCGCCGGGGTTTCAGATCAGCTCCAGACGCACTCGCATTTCTGCTACTCCGATTTTGATGACATCTTCCCCTCCATCCAGCGTCTCGATGCCGACGTCATCTCCATCGAGGCCTCAAAAAGCGATATGAAACTCCTGAATACCTTCAAGCAATATGGCTACTCCAATCAAATCGGCCCTGGTGTATATGACATCCACTCTCCCCGAGTGCCCGGATCTCAAGAGATCAAGGATCGCATCAAGTCCATGCTGGATATCCTCCCGGAGTCTCTTCTCTTTGTGAATCCTGTATGTCTTTGTGAGTTCGCTTTGGCAGTACCCTCATATCTCCGCCTTGTATAGGACTGTGGTTTGAAGACACGTGCCTGGAAGGAGACTGAAGGTGGGTGACCATTGAGCTTTGCGAATAATCAAGCCCTTATACTTTTTTGTTTCGCTAGCTTCCCTGATCAACCTTGTTGCCGCAGCCAAATGGGCGCGTGAAGTCTCTGCTTAAAGCGCTTCTGTTTTCCCGCTTCAACAGCGTTCGCAGACTGGTTAATTTAAAAGCAGAGCTTCTTATGGCAGGAGTCGCGTTTTCTCCGACCGTTTGTTAGTTGGACGATGCACCTCGTTCCAACGTGCCGTAGGACAGAGTATGGTGCTGATGTATGATGGGCTCGCTCACTGCTCACAAAAAGTAGAGGCTTCGAGTCACTGTGGTGATTCAGGATTTCAACAATCCTCGTGGCATGTATTTACAATGTATTGCAATACTTGTGGTATCGAATGTATTTGACGATTGTACTGTCTTCGCAGGACCGCAAGTTTAGTATGGGGGAGGTTTTGAGGACATCTCTGGGCACCAAACCCAACCATGGAACCCTAAGCGCCGTGATGTCGTATCCAATCAGCAATGAAGTGAATGGATTGGCTCTCTGGTATGCTGAACGTCGCAGGATTGATGTAAAATGCGATTGGCGGAGCTAATCGTAGGATGGTGACCTGGTTGGACCAAAGACTTGAAGACACCAATGAAGGTCCTTTTGATTTGACGAGATTATATCCTAGACCGCAAGCTCTTTAGGACAGATTTGGCTTTGGAACCACTGGAAATCCTATTTTTGGTTGTCCGGTTCGTCGAAGGACGAAGAACCCGACGCAGGTTTTCGTACGTCTGGTACGTATCGCGAGGGGATTGCGAGGGGATGAAGAGATGGAAGGCATTCGGCGAAGTCGGGGAGGTGGGCATGAAGGAGGGGATGAATGAGCTGGACATCGCCAATTGAAATGGCTAAGGTTGCAACGGAAGTGTTGAGGAGAGCGCGCGGGAGTGACAAGTACTGCAGCAGTACTGAAGAGGAACGGTGGGGTTCATGGACGGATTAAATAGTGCACACGACTGAATAACGTAATTGACAGATGACGGATTTACGTCGTGTATCCTTGGAGACGGAAGCGTATCCTCACGATGGCCTCCACGAAGTGAATTATTTGCATGTTTGGATTGGTCGACAATGGAAAGCAAATATATGTACACACGCTTCTCTTCGTCGTCAAGGTAACAGCCTATAACAGCGGAGATTATCTCGCACCAGGGTTCTTGAATCTTCGCAAAGCACGCTGCCTCGCCTCGCCGTGCTGAACGATGGGCCGTGGATACCCCAACTTGTCTGCCGTAGATGCAGGGGGTTTATGCAGATCTACGTGGGTCGTGAGCAACAGTTTGGATGAGTGAATACCAAGTCAATCATTACCGGGACCACTCAATTTCCGGAGTTCTGGGACCCAATGCCTTATAAAATCGCCAGTTGGATCTGCCTGAATGCTCGCTTAGCAGGAATCCCGGAAAGGGTGAGGATTCTTACCTTCAAACTCTGACTATTCGGGTTGAATATCCTGAAATATGGGCATGCATCTACCCCGGTGCTTGCACACCATTGCCAGCCTCCATTGTTGGAAGCAAGATCGCCGTCGATCAGTTGCTCCATGAAATACTGGGGGAGGGATGTCAGCACCACGAGTTAAATAGCAATGCACGCAAAACGTACCCTTTCACCAACCCTCCAGTCAATCATCAGGTCCTTCGTGAGGAACATGGCGGTAATCATCCTCATTCGATTGTGGAGCCAACCCATCTCTTTGATACACCTCATGGCGGCATCCACGATTGGTACACCGGTCTTCCCTTCCTTCCATTTCCTCAAATTCTCCCCGTCTTGGGCATCGTGGCCGCCGCCATGAGCTGCATCCACAGGTGCTTGGTGTTCTTCCCAGATGACAGCGGAGAATCTCTCCAAGAATGGACGGCCCATGGACACTCTTGGAAAGCCAGCAAGGATGCAAGTATAGAAATCGCGCCACGATATTTCTTGGATCCATCGTCCGACGCCGGAGGTGCGACTACCATCGACTTTGTCGGTCTTGCAAATAGCCATCGTGGCACGAACACAGGCACGGGAAGATATCACACCAGCAGATAGATAAACACTGCAGCAAGGTGTCAACCTCGTTTGGCAAAATATGATTAGGCATGTCTACCTGAGGCGACTAGTGGTGTCTCTGTCCGCTCTGTCGCGGTCCTTGTCGTAATTTGCAATACGACTGGATTTATCGGATTGCTGACCGCCACTCGCGAGTGGATCCACTGCCCCAAGCTGAGAAGAGCGCGCTTTTGTGGACAGAAACCGGTGCAATATCTGGAATTTGATATCAATGAAGAGAGCATATGCGGCGGGCCAGGGAAACACACCTCTCCTGCAGCTTCTTCTCCCTCGGGCCAGACTTCTAACATCTTTTGGCGATCATGGCCCTCGAGCTCGAACCCAGGCAGACAGGTCGGTAGTAGAGTGTCAAATAAAGGTCCAATTTTATCAGAGGCATGAACGGTTTCGGGGTTCGCCTCAGGTAGCGGATAATCCTGCAGATAGTAAGGAATGTTTGCATTGAGGACCGCCAACCAGTTGCGTTGATAGGGAGAATAAACCTGTTGAAGACTGTGAATGAAAGGTTTCGGTGGTGATGATCCTGACACACCGCATATGCCTTCTTTTCTTTCGTCAGAACAACTCCAGGCTCTACAGTGCATTTGTTGTGAACAAATGTGGCCTTGACACCTTCTTTCTTTGCGAGTTCGCAAAAATGGATATCACGCCGAAGTTCATCCACTTCATATTCAATGTTGGCGAATACGCTGCTACAGCCGATACTTGTGGCAAGACTCAGCGCGCGAGATGGCAAGGTCCGTCGAGGTGTATGCGTCACAGTAAGGAGAGGGATATTCAAGTCTGCTAAAGCTTCCTGGGGGTGGACGTCAGCTATTGTGTCCCCTCGTTCAATTGGAAAGCATTAACCTTGATCTTTGAAAGATTGCGGAGAGTAAAATTAATCCTGCGCGCAGATCGGTCGTGTGCAATGTAATCTTGAGGACTCAAGATGAAGGTAACAACGAGTGGTATACCCTGATGCTTGGCTTGGTTGGATGCCAATGAAAGGGCCCTGTTGTCAAAAACTGCAGGGAATATGTGCTACATGATCGCTTCGAAACAGAACAAACACACCTCGAAGGTCAGACATGCGCATCCAATAGATGATAGATTCGCCTCGAACAGGACGCGTTTCAGAGTCCTCAACGGCCTTTAGGAGTTTAGGGAGTAGGGGATCATTGTCGACTGCCGCGGCAGCCTCTGCTGTGGCGACTTTGTTTGGCAAGAAAGTTGTTCGTGGGCGTTTATGAAGAACGGAGTGGAGGCTGCTTATGCTGGCGGACCTGGGGTGTTTGAGCATATTTTTTGAGAAACGGCGTCGTCGATTTGGTTCTTATAGGGTCAAGTCACCGGCCGATGGCGCGCCGACACTGTTGAGATCGTGATCGCGACATGACGTAATATGATGTCATCTACGATACCTCTACCTCCTCAGCTTCTCGTTCTTCCGCCTCGACAACCTCGATGTCAAGGGGAAACGTCAGAATTGCTGCAATTCCCGTCAACTGGTTCAGCTCTGTAGAACGCTTCAGCTCATGTCGTCCCTGCGAATCACGGCGAAAAACTTACGTTGTCCGGATTCATGCATGCTCGAAAATATCACCACTTCTCCGCCCTTCTGCTGAACCGCCTCCACCACTGCGACGTATTTTTTTCTCGTGACAGGGTCACTTGATCTGGACGATGTTAGACAGAATCAGAATTAACGGAGATTGCTTGACCTAAACAGCTCATCCGAAATGAGCAGGGTCCCGATAGCGCTACGGTCCGCTGCAAGGCAGACATGAGCTGGACCATACCACGCCCTCAATTCATCGCTGCCAAGCATCTTGTGAAATCTAGCAGTGAGGGCATCAATAAAGTCCAGAGGCCTAGTGAACCGTTTCACTTGTCAAGAGCAATCCCTTCCCGAGCAAACTTGGTTTCCTTCAACTGCGAAACAATCTAGAGAACGTCAGGAAACGGTCGAGCATGCGAGGGAACAAAGACGTGCCTCTGGACTCTTTAATACTTCCACCAGACTATGAACGTGCGGGCTACTGACATGTACCTTGACCAGTTTTTCCTTGAACGCCTTCTGCAGCACTTTATCGCCCCTTCTTCCAGCCTCTCCAATAATATAGTCGGCGACAGAATCCCTTACCCATCCAGGGCTCGCAATGACGATTGCCTTCAAACCCACATTGCCATATGGAATATGTCGCACAAAAGCTTCATACAAGGTTGCGTAGAATTTCACCAGACCTTTTTCGTGCTGTGACGCTCCGGATGCCGCCGATTTCCGCGGTACAGGGACCGATAGGCGATGCGTTACCAACGTCATATGCTCAGAGAGCAGGCAAAATGCTGCCACTCCTTCCCCACAAACAACTGCCCCTAGTTCTGCTCCTCTTCCTGGGACAATGGCTTCCTCTACCCTCGATTTTGCTATGCTGTCCCACCCATCAGCTTTCTCGATCCGCACGTCGCGATTCGCCTCGATGTCAAGAGTATGGAATGCACCGAGTCTGACATGTGGATTTTCAGAGGTAACGCGACCAGAAATATGAAGGGCCGCAGATGTCGATTGTTGGCCAGAGGGACCTGCTTGGTCTTGGGAAGGTTCCGATGCAGAAGTCGTCGAGGCCCCTGATGGCGCAAAGTCGACACGGCCGACTTGAACCGTGAGATTCAAGCGGACTCGGTTAGAATCTACGGAACCAGTCGAGGAAACGGTTTGGACACGGCTGGAAGTGGTAATGATGAACTAATAAGGACGGGAGGGGGGAAGTGTACTGACCGGATCGCAGGAGCACGGACCAAATCTCCCTCTTGAATTAGGTTATACAAATGCCACATGTCTTCATCATCCTCAGGACGAAGGGTGACATGACCCTAGGTGAAGTTATCAGGTTCCGCTTCAAGCGTTGACGGTGGTCGAGGACCGTACAGCTCCGTGCTTGTCAATATATCGATTGACCAGTTTCATCGAAGCTGCAGTGACGGTAGTTCCGTGGTTATGGAGTCCAAGTCGCGAACTGTGATCTGTCCGCTTACATAACAGTCATCCCTTTCCCCGGGCCTAATGGAAAGGTAAGAGCTGGTAAACGCATCATCTATCGGCTGAACCGTCATCGATTCATCCCTAGCAACCCTAAAATCGCATCTCTGGCGGCCCGACTTGTCGAATCCGTCCATCCAGAGGGCACACGGTCCCGATATGATGAAGAGAACGACGACGACGATGAGGCACTGTTTGCTCAGCTCGAGGCAGAGATAGAGAATGACGGCGATGCACTGATGAGAGAACAAGGGCTTAATGCTCTGAGAAGAGAGTGAGGTGCTTCCTCCACTCGACGATGTCTCCCCGTTCTGATTCACTGACCTCACATCCTCAAGAATGCAATCCATGTCCGAGATGAAACAGAACCAACATGGTCGTTATACAGAGATTATGGATGAAAAGGAAGTGCTCCGCGTGAGTCTGTGAGTCTCGTCACCTTCCTTCATCATCAGTTCCGCTTACCCATATTGCAGGCATGAGCCCCGATGTGTCATTCATTTCTACCACACGAAATTCAAACGATGCGAGATAATGGATAAACACCTCGCTGTATGCAATCCATCATTGCCCTACCAGGTACTTGACCCGATTGGCCAGTAGAAATTGGCCCCGAAATATTTTGCCACCCGCTTTTTCCGCGTTTTCGTGGAGAACGTACCATGGCTAGTCGAAAGACTGGGAATCAGAGTTCTTCCATGTGTCATGTGTTTCGTCAACGGGGTCCGAAGTGACAAGTGAGCATGCGGCTGCCATATGATAGAAACTTGCGACTAACTAGATATAGGCTAATCGGATTCGAACAACTAGGAAACTCGGACAGATTCGATACTGCCGCACTCGAGCTGAGGCTTTCGGTTTGCGGTGAGTGTCTACCGTAGGATATGATCATGCGTTGAATTGTCAGCAGGGGTGATTCAAAGATCGGAGGGGAATAGTTTGCCTTTGTACAAGGTGGCATCAACGCGACAGGAGGACGATGAGGTTTTCGATTTGGACGATTGAGGGCACGTTGCACATTTTGGGTCTTTACAGGCTTGGTATATACTTGACTTGTCCAATGCAGCGTCGCTGTCAACGCTCGGGGCACATCCGATCTTCCCGGTACTGTACTGATCAGAGCGGCCAGGCGATGACAGATGATTCGACTCGTCAAAAATGAAATCTTAAACAACTCTGCATTCCTCCTGTCTCTTGCATCTCATCGCTTTCACCTTTCTTCATGCTTTCTTGTGTTCTTCTGTTATCTTCGCTTTTACCGTTGCAGGTCCAATGTGTTCCAGCATTTTCAGCACCCGTTCCAGCTACGCAGCGGGACTTCGACATAGCTCCTCAAGCGCCTCTGACAACTGCTTACTCTGCGTCAGCCTCCTCGGATCCTGCTCCAAATTCTTCAGCCGTCCATGCATCCTCGTCTCTAGGCTCGACAGATCCTCTAGTAATGGCGTACTATGCCGGCTGGGCCGGCGACCAGTTTCCTCCAAAGAATATCGACTTTGCCCATTTTGACTGGATCGATTTCGCGTTCGCAATCCCAAAGGCAAATTTTGGTCTCGGCTGGGAATCCGAGAACAGTCCCGATTTGCTCCAAGAACTCGTCGAATTTGCTCACGGCGCTGGCAGTGGCACCAAAGTCAAACTTAGCGTCGGTGGATGGACAGGAAGCACGTAAGAGGGTGATCTTCTCTCAGACCTGCAATCTATATTGACAGTTTCTAGGTATTTCTCATCAGCGGTCGCCACAGACGAGAGTAGAGAGACGTTCGCATCCAATATCAAAGATGCCTACGAGAAGTTCCACCTCGATGGTATTGATATTGACTGGGAATATCCCGGACAACAAGGCAGCGGTGGAAACCTCGTTGATCCTTACGATTCGAGGAACTTCCTCAGCTTCTTGCAGGTTCTTCGTGATGTGCTTCCTCCTGATGCTCGAATCACTGCTGCTGCTCAGACTGTACCATTCACCGATGCTTCTGGAGACCCCTTGAAAGACGTCTCGGATTTTGTACATGTCCTGGATTGGATCCTCATTATGAATTATGATGTCTGGGGGTGTAAGGATATTCCGTTTCTTCTTGTTATTCTGACACGCTGATGCCTTTCCCAGCATCGGACATGCCTGGGCCGAACGCGCCACTGTCTGATAACTGCGATAACTCTACACAACCAAAAGCTAATGCCGTTGCTGGGTTCAACGCGTGGACATCCGCTGGCTTTCCTGCAAATAAGCTCGTGCTTGGACTTCCCTCGTACGGTTACGTTTCGACGTCCGATGCCCACCGGCTTCGTCAGCGAGCAAATCTCAACAGTCACCCTGTTTATGCAAGGGAGCCTCGAGATGGCCAGGTGAAGGTCGTGGCTGCGGACGGCGATACTCAGGTTCTCTTCCGTGAACTTGTTGGCCAAGGTGCACTCGCGCTTGTTCCGTCTTCTGGTGATCACCGACCCCCGATATTTGACGGTGCTGGTGGTTTTGTGAAACACTGGGACAGTTGTTCGAGCACCCCGTTCTTGCGTTCGTCCTGGGCTGATCAGGTTATCACGTATGATGACCCGGAATCGTTGGCCATGAAGGCGGATTTCGTAAGGCAGACTGGGATGCTCGGGGTCAACATTTTCGATACCCATGGAGACACGGACGAATGGCACCTGACCGATACAGTGCAGAAGGCGGTAAAGGGTTTCTATGATTTCGAGGGTGCAGAGGTATAGATGACATCTGCTGCATTTGTTCAAGTTTTCGATTTACACAATAATTCGATCAGTTTCGCTATACCCAACCAAGTAGCCGTTCAGACTGCTGCCTCGTACGTACGTGGTCGAGCCTGAAGTTTGAGTTAAACTCTCTCCACCGAGAGCTGGGACTGGGTTGTCAAACCGACGGAATGATTTGATAGAGGCACTTTGCAGTACGACTGCTTACATTCGAACTGCCTCCGTCATATGGACATGAAGCAGTCGCGTTAGTTCCGACTCGGGATCTTTCCGGCCGGGATTTCTCTGTCGGGTAATCTTCATTCATACATTGAAAATGTTCCTCACATTTTGCGGAGGCATAGGTGACATCGTGAAAGAATGCGGTCTACGGCCATCTTGTGAATTACCTGAGATGCTTTGTCTCTAGAATCTCCAAGATCGGTACCGTGCGGGACCGAATACTAGAAGGGATCCACGTTATATTACACTCTGGCCGACACATCCGCTTTTCGCCATCGCGTTATCTGCGGAGAGGTCAAGGTCGGAATCCGGTCCGATGTGACGACGAAATTTTTTATCCCAATTTGGAGTGATGACGGCGTTGTAGTTTTCCGTGTCAGTGAGTATAAAACCCACACGTCTCTCGGTCGCAATGGTCCATGGCCCTCTCTATCTTCACCCGACCTGACTCGCCTCCCCCACGCGCTCCGTCCCCGGTCCACGTCCACACCCCCCTCCCGTCCCCCTACCTTCGTTCTCGCATGCCGTCCTCCTCGTCGAGCCTGCCCACACCCGCGCCGTTCACGCCCCCGGGCTTGACCCCCTTCCCACGCGCTCAAAAATCTCTCCTCACCGTGCGCTCATGCGACTACCTGGACACGAGCGCTTCCCGCTCCCGACGCGCTAGAGATTCCGAACTCAAGCCAACCAGGGCGCGCTCCACCCTGGCCCATTCTCCCCCCTCCTCATCACCGTCGACGCCGCGTTCCTTGCATCTTTCCGATTCTCCCCGCTCCATCGACCATCGTCGATGTCTTTCGAACGCGGTCCCATACCGCTCCCCACCTCCGAGCCCTACCAGATCATCTACGCCTCCTCCTGTACCACCCATCCCGGCGTTTATTCTCACTTCATCACCCAACCTTAAGCCTGCCACTTCTTCACCGCCCTCTCCCATCACCCCCATACGCTTACCTGAGCTTCATAGCTTGTCCCCTCTACGGGTATCCCCGGATACTCCCCATGAAAAGAGCCCTGGCTCCCCTCCGCAGAAATCTCGTTCCTCCAAGGGCATGACATGTCTCAAGTTTTTTTCCTTGCGAAATTCCAAGAGGAAAACCGTGCAGAGCTCGGTCGCGTGAACTCACGCTCGCTAAAAAGCATAGGCCAACTTTCAACACAGCTGGACTCTCTCCCACCTTCTTGGACTTATAAAGCCTTTATTAATCTCCTTGCCCGCTTCATCCATTGCATTTTGTACCAGCCCAGTGTCTCTTGTTGAAACATTACTTCCCCAAAACACAAACCACCTACACCTTCACATTGCTGTACAGCCTATACGCCACAATTCACTTTATATTATTAGTACTGTAGAAACCGTAATAGTAATTATACCTATCCACCTCACAAATAAACGTGGATGTATTCATCCCTTGATGTTCACACCAACCGTTACCTTGACTCGGTTTCAGATGAAGCGGCGGTGCTCGCCCATCGTGATCGTCAAGGACTCGCTTCGCGACAAGGCTGTCCCTTGACATCGATAAAACATGGCACGACTTTCTGTGCCATCTCAGCTTTGGGGTGCTTCCCAAAAAGATCCTTGGACGTCCTTTGCAGGTAAGGCAATACTCTGTGGTTCGCTTCTCCAGCCCCTGACGTTCGTTCCTGTTTCCAGATTAGCTCAGATTTTGAAGCATCTACCCCCACTTGGGACAATGTCGTCAAATATTCCTGTCACCGTCATCGTATGTGCGACTGTCGGACTTGTGGTCGCGCTCTCCGTTATCGCGTTCTTGGTCAAGTTAATGTACCGACGGAGGACGCATTCCAACCGCGACGACGAAAGCTGTATGTGGAAGAAGAAGAACAGCCTCTTCTTCAAGTCGTCTTACTGCGAAGATTCGCCCCCGCCCTACGATGACCAAACAATTCAAATCCCATCACCTGCCTATGTTCCCTCCCCCCATTTCCCCCAATATCTACCGGTGCTCAAGACACCAGATCAAACCGACAATCACCACCTTCTTTTTATCCTCCCTTCAGATCTTCCCCTCTATCTACCGTCGGCATACTCTCCGGCGATATATAGTCCATCGAGGCCGTCAACACTGCCAGAGAATGTGACCACCGTCGTTCCTGTGGCAGTCGCTCCAGTAAATGAGCGTCCCAGCGAAACTACCCGGCCTGAGTCTGGTAAGGAATCAGTATTGCGAGGTGAGCATGATTCTCAGAAATCTTTACAGCGGACACGTAAAATGGGTGGATGGTACACACCAGGAATTCTCCCCACTACTATCGCAAGGCATTCAAATGACCCTGTCGATCCTTGTCTAACCCGACCGACAAACGTATGTCACATTATGTCGGCCCGTCGGATGCTTTATTTGTGCCTCTGCAAAGCCTTGAAGCCTGGAGGCAGTGGCGGCAATTGACGAGCTGCGAGAGGCCTGAGAGCCGCGCCTCTGGGTGCTTTCTAGTGTGGAAGGATCATGACATCAAGGAGTCCTGTGTGTTTTGTTGTCGCAGGCGACGGTCCGTGGAGACGAGAGAAGGGACGAGGCATACCAGCAAATTTGAACAAGAGCATTACAAACATGTAGAGTTGTAGGATATTGAAGTTGACGCCAGGCATGACCTCATACAAACCCAGAGACCGCTTGAGAGCTGACTTTAGCTAGACTAGTGCCCATTCCCTTCAATTCAATTCAGTCGGTCGCGTTTGGGGCCGGCATGAGAATGCAACAACATAGATTGGCGATTATTGCACGATAGAAAACAAGAAGCAGAGATAAGATACGGCAGGCGGGATATAGAAAATACACTGGAAGGAAGAGGTAAACCGCGTCAGCTATCGATACATGAGTACAATGCAGAAAGAGCATCGTACCGGATATACATACTACTTACAAGCTGTGCCCAACTTTGACTCGGAATGTCCGTCCAGTCGATGTAAACCAAGATAAAAAAAAAAGAAATTCAAAGTCCCATTCGCTCTGCCAACGTCCGATCACCCGATATGGCGTCGTTTAATATTGGTGCATGTTCGGCCCTTCGCCCTGGACCTCGTATCGTGCCTCCACCAAAATTGCCATTGCGCCTGTGTGGCTGGGACCGGTGCCCATTTCGTTCCCTCTCTCTTTCTCTATTCGGCGCTCCATGATGTCGCCCCTTTTCCCTATCCCGTTCGTGCAATGGTGAGGGCGGTCTGGCTTTGAAATCTTCTTCTACCTCCATTTTGACGTGGTTGGATTTCCCTCGTCCTTCCGGCACCCTCCGTGGTGGATATTCTCGTGCATCGCGGCTTGCGTTGTGGGAATGGCTGTGGGCTTTGTGCAAAGGCATGTTTGTTCGGACGGGTGGGGATCCCTGCGGTTCCGACAAACGAGGCTTTTTATGGGCCCTCGGACCAGTTGGGGGCAACTTCGTGCCGTTGTCGGTGGGATGTGAGGGCGGTAGTGGGTGATAGGAAGTACGAGGAGACTTGGAGTAGGATTTGCTGTTGGCGACCGCGTTACTTGCATGAGCGGCAGTCGTGAAGTTGTCGTATGTTTTGTCCAACTTCGTGCTGTGGCTGAGAATAAGCGCCGAACTCAAGTAGATGTCACTGGTACACACGATAGAGAGGATATGACTTGATGAGATTCTGTGCAAACAACGTGTCCGAATCGAGCGGAAAATGGAGGTGGAAGTATGAACGCGAACCTTGTAGCGCCCCCTGCAATTTCTCCACAACTTTCCGTAGACCATAGACCTCTTCCTTGAATTTCCCCGTCTCTCCTAATTTCAAGAGTTCGTACAGTTCGTCGTTCTCTTCTTGGAGTAACCGAGTTCTTTGAGTCAACGCAGCCTTCACTGTCGTGGAGCCGGATGTCGCGCACGAACTTGTTGACGAGGCTGCGGCATGGATGTGGGGAAGCAACACGGAAAGCAAAGGTGGGGGGATGGATACAGGATCACTTGTCGAAGGTCCTGGTTGCACTGTCAGGGATCGTCGAAGATGGGTTAGTTCATCCTGTATGACCAGTTGTCAAGTCTGTCGCGTGTTTTATGAAGATCTCACATTAAGCTCTGCGAGCTGTTTGTCCCTTGCCCGTACGAGGGTTTCTAGCTCAAGTTCTCGAGCCGTTGGAAGATCCATTGCCGGCGATGGTCAGTAGAACCGCGACGTTGGATTCAGGGTGCGATGATGAGATACGGAGATATCGTGGACGACAGTCGCTGAGCGCTGAGCGGAAGTTGAAACGTTGAAACCACATAATCTTTATTGTCCCCGAACTGAGTCGCAGTCGCTCGTCGTAAGCGGTAGTAGATAGGCTCAATTCAATGCGGAAGTTTTCTGGGACCCTCCACTCGGTCGTCTCCATCGTCGCGAATATAACTTAGGCCCCAGCAAATTCGAGAGCGCAAAATGACATTGATAGCACCTCTAGGGAGCCTTTCCGATTTCTTTTCGCTGGCAGAGACGTTGACAGACAGCTCATAACTACACCTGTGATCACTGCTCACGTCGTCGACGTCGACTTGGTCGGGGATGGTATTTGCCTTTGTTTGGAATCACAATCATGACCAAATAAGACTTTGGATGAAAAAGCCGATCGCGACGGTCGAGAACGACGATTTCCCCACTTATGAGGCGTTGAAGGTGCGTACATCTGGACTTGTTCTCTCGGGCGATGATGTCAATTTTATTCACACTGTATGAACGTCTGTGTCACGACACTTTCGTCATGACTCTTTTCTACAACGGTAGCTGAGCCTCCACCTCTTTTACTTGTTATCTCTGCTTCTCTGCTGTGTTCGTCTGACTGACGCAAATATTCTTCAGTAATCATGACCTCGGCGTTGTCATAGGACGAGCCTGTGCATTGTGTGAAGCGAGGGTGAAAATTTTCATTGTACAACAGAATCATCCCCATCGAAGGCGTCGATGGGTGTCTGACCTTGCATTTGACTGAGGGCTCCAGCAAGGATGTAGAAGAATGGCCCGGATTTAACGGGGGGTGGGGTGGGCTGGTACCCTATAGCTAAGGAGCAACGAGGACATTGGAACCGGTATTGGCGCTCATGACCACCGTCCCTATCATTGGTTGTTTGTTGAACAGTAGAGAATAAAACGTTTCGTGCGCGTACCTCTCGAGGAGTATAGGGTCCCTCGCGACAGCATTCAACTTGAACACCCTCGCCTTTCGTTCATCGCTATCTTGTGTTTGGATAACGATGGCGTTGTCAGTTTTACGCCGTGGCAATGCGGCAAGACTCTTGTCAATGACGAGCTAACGAAAGACGGGGTCGGGGAGAAGTATCGCCGGGGGAATGACCTGCTTACGATGAATTCGCCGCAAATGCAATCTCAAGACGGAGGAAGTTCATCAATGTTCGGACATGCCATGCCGGTTGCTCTTACAATAGACGCGCAGCGCTGCGGCGGAAGATGCAGTGGGTTGTGCTGTTGATGGGGTTGGTTATATTGAACGTTGTAGACCAAAGAGCGACGGACCATCTGTCGAGGACGAGACGGCAGAGCGCGAGACGACCTTGGGCATTGAATATTAAAATTAATCCGTCAGAGGCGGGAGTACTTGGCACAGCTCGATCACGTAATATCACGATCGCCTTTCCCCTTCCAATTCTCAATGGCAGAAAAGGATCCAACTGCGAGGCTGCGACGAGCTGTAAAAGGTGCGTCTGTATGTCCAGTACAAACGACGTATTGATATACGATTATATCCAGAGAATAACCTGTTCCTCGTCAAACGTCTAGCTCAAAGAACCGACCTACGGAACATCGATCCTTCTCCACGACGTTATACTTCTCTTGCGTGGGCCGCTGTCTTGGGACATGAAGAAACCTTCGAGTTTCTCCTGACTGCTGGTCACGACGACGAAGAGTTGAGTAAGGTACAGATCACCATGTCATGCCCCCGGTATCTCTTTCAATAAGAGTAACCCAGGACTCGGAAAACAACACTATTTTCATGCTTCTCGCTGATACCAAACCTCCTTTGGCCGGCTCATCCGTTGCCCAAGCAACATTCTGTGAGGATATCTCGGGCGCAACCTTGAGGATGGCCCGCCTTTATTATGATCGTTATTCTTGGATCTTAGACTGGTCAAATGCTCAAGGAAAAACGGCACTCCATATAGCCGCACTCAAAGGGAACGAGGAGCTGGTCCGGGTAAGTTATTATCGGACGATCTTTGATCCTCACTTTATATATAGTCGTTTCCCAGATGCTTTGCGACCTAGGCGCTGACTTCGACCTTGCCGATAACAAAGGAAATACTGCACTACATTAGTGAGCATCGGATCTTAGGTGTCTAATATTTACTCGCTCAACTCGTGGTTATAGTGCGAGTTCTTGGGGACATATACCTGTTAGGATGTCTTCTACAGTCAACGTGAGAGTTAACTCTGATATTTTCGTTTTAGGTTGTGCAGTTGCTGATCGAAAGAGGCTGTCAATTTACTGCTCGAAACAACGAAGGTTTCACGGCGTCAGATTACGCTTATTCGTGTGTAGCTCTGCGGATGTTTTTCTTCTTGTCTTACGAGAGCCATCTAAAGTTTCAGCACAAGAGATACTTTACAAGATACTGCACGGCTAACCTTTGAGAACAACAAAAAAGCCCGGAGGAATGTCTTTGCACAAGCAGCGGAAAGGGGCAATGAGTGGGGACGTTTATCCCCAGCCGATCTGCCACCACCAGTCCCGCCGAAGATTCGTGAGGGCTTTCCCAGAACCACGAGTGGGCCTGAGAAGAGTCGGTCTAATACTGCCTCAGAGGGTGGGGACATCGATAGCAATGGTTTGGTGCATGGCGCGCGTAGCGGGTCCTCTCACTCGACTCCGTCATCTCCCCCACGCCAACCTGCCGTATATCCTCATCCAACCAGCAGCACCGCCTCTGCCTCCATACCAAAGACAACTCTTGGTCCTCCTGGTAATCCTGCTTCGGTGCTATCCCCAATTGCGAGCCGCATGCGAGAACGAGATGCCGATGCAATGGAGAAGTACTTGTTGCGGAATCGAAGCGGAAGCCAGGGTACCTCCTCTACGGATACAAAATCGCAAACAGGCTCAAATTACTCCTCTGGTGGCCCCTCAGGAGATAACATCTCCCCCCTAAACCATATTCCCCCCAGTGGAGCCTCCACTCCGAGAAAACTGCGTTCGTCAGTGTCAGCTGCACAGCTGCGCACCCCTGGGGATTCTGTCGGAGTTCACAGTCCGCGCACCATCCAGGTACAACCTGAGAGCCGGCACAGGGCCGGAACAGGCCCCACATCATCCCGACCTGTCCATTCGTCCGTTTTTAACAAAACTCCATCTATATCAACCTCGCCACACCCGGATGTCCCCCAAGAAAGCGAAAGTTACATTGGTCCACCGAGCCAGTATGCTCAGTTCCCGGATCCCCCCGAAATTCAAGCCGTTGCACAGCCGCCTGGTCGTCGAAAAGGTTTTCCTCTGCTATCCAAACCATTGCCAAACGTGGACCAACACGCGAACTCCGTTCATCGGCGGGGAACATCGGCCACCTCAGCTCACAGTGGATCATTATACTTTTCAGTTATTTGATTGCCATGCATGGTCCCTCGTCGTGCTGTCGCCATTGTTTTCTAGTTGTATCGTCCTGGATGCGATGACAGTTTGATGTATGTATTTGAATCTTCGGCTCGCGGTGCATCACAGGTGCTACTGCTGCGTTTCTTGATATATATTTTTCAGTTATTTGAATGCCATGCAGTCCCTTGTCGTAGTGGTATATTCCCGGATCTGACAGTCTGAATGAACCTTATTTGGGCATACACGGGTTGTGACGTACGGTATGGTCGAACTATTAAAACCTTACTCTCAGGATGGTCCCTTCGCTTTTCATCTTCCTCACCTAGTTTTGTGAGACGCAGAGATGATGCCCCCAATCGCAGACAGCGATCCCGACCCAACAACTCAGATCCCTTGGCCGGGTGCCCGAGTGAGACAGACATCGAGTCCGATGCCATCCAGCGACGGTGTCCACCGAAACGTCGTCGAGAACTTCCCCAGAACCCCAGTCGCCGAACACAGCAAACGTCTACTAACAACATGGGATCTCATCACCCTCAGCATCTCCATGGCTGGCGCCCAGGTTACCTGGACAGTGGAGCTCGGGTGAGCTGGCAGAACACCAAAACCTCCGGCCGTATCGGCTTACCGGTCTCCTGTAGCTATGGCACGCCTTTCCTTCTGGGCCTCGGACTGTCTGAACACGTCACCTCGTTGGTGTGGTTAGCAGGACCGATCAGTGGTCTGATCGCGCAGCCAGTGATAGGTAAACAAGCTTTCACGTCGTGGAAGCAGGTATCCTCGTACTGACTACCCTTTTGATTGCAGGTGCCCTCTCCGACTCTTCCACTTCCAAATACCGCCGACGATACTGGATCATCCTGTCAACTATTGCGCTCGTCATCTCCACATTCACCCTTGCGTATTGCCAGGAACTGGCCGCAATCATTGTTGACATCTTGGCTGTGGGTGCCGGCGACTGGGACAAGGAACGAAATAAAAAGGTACTTTTTACGGTTGCAGTGCCGTCGCACCTACTCACATTCTTCTAGGCCGCTAACATCGCAATCGGTTTTGCCATAACATCCTTCTACGTTCTGGATTTTGCTCTTAATGGCCTACAAGCCTCGCTAAGAAACTTGTTGCTCGACGTTGCCCCCGCTTCTCAAATGAATGCTGGAAATGTATGGCATAGCCGAATGACCAACGCAGGGAATATCTTGGGATATGGTTTCGGTATGAGTGGTAACAATCCTTGAGAGAGAACCATAACCTAGTCATTACAGGATTCCTCCCTCTGGCACAGCTTCCGATCATTCGACTTTTAGGTGGTGGTCAATTTCGGAAATTTTGCGTCATCTGTATCGTCATTCTGGTTGTTACGGTCTGGATGACCTGCTACTTCCACGAAGAAAAAGAACGTCCCAATGTCCAGGGAAAAATCACGTCCGTTTATGTGTCACAGTTCGCTACGACGACGCCAATTGACACATTGGTTGCATTCAGGAAATTTGGAGATGTATTAAAGAATATTCATACCGCGATCGTTAACCTTCCGAAACCTGTGAGACGTGTCTGCTATGTTCAGTTATTCGCCTTCATGGGCTGGTGCGTTTCTCAGCGTACAATTCCCAATTTAGTGTTCACCCTATTATTACAGGTTTCCGTTCCTCTTTTATTCGTAAATATCCATTTCTTTGTCCATCAACCCTTCTCACCAATGATACCTTAGTACCACCTATATGGGGCAGGTCATGGCGAACGAGTTGCAGAAAGAACCTGACCCAGAGCTTGCAACACGCATGGGAGAGTTTGCCATGCTTCTATACAGCATTGGTGTGTGGCTTACCGTTATTGTAATTTGACCTTCTCCAAACTCTCTTGTAGTTGGCGTCGCTACAGGGGCTTTGCTACCCCATCTTGCAAGTCGGGACCGTCGTTTAATGGGACAACATGAAGACGAGGACGAGGACGCCGAAATGACGCGTTTGCAGGACACCGTTCGCCAATGGCGCGTCGAAGCAGCACGTCGGGGCAAACCCTTGCGTCTTCCCGTCATGCCATTTCTGTTGCGCAACATCTGGACTGGCGCCTTGCTGTTGTTCTCCTTCCTCACATTCTCGACCTTCTTCATTACCACAACCGTTCAAGTACGTACTTTGCAGCCCTCGGGAGGATGAAGTATTCACTATTCACAGGCAACCATTTTCATCAGTCTAGTGGGAATCTGCTGGGCTGTGGCGATGTGGGTGCCTTTTGCTATCATAATGGAGGTAAGATGCCCTTCTGGTTTGGAAGCTATCTCGTTAATCGTAAGTCACAGGTCCTTAAGGAAGGCCCCCCACCTCAACCATCCATTGTCAGACCATCTCACAATCGAGTTTTATCAAATCCAGCAATTTTCCGTCGCTCGAGCAACGAACGACAACCTCTGATTCGGAGACGTTCATTGGATGAATATGAATGCGAACCTGGTGTTGACGAGGCTGGGCCTGTTGCGCCGATGGCTGGAGGAACAGTACTTGGGATCCACAACCTCGCCATTGTCATGCCTCAATTCATCGTATGTCTTGAAATCGTGCGTCATAGATGTAAGCTTATTCTTAATCTCTACTAGGTCGCTCTGGTTACGAGCGCAGTTTTCCGGATTGTCGATGGGGCAAGTGCTAATTCGACTGGGGGGACGACATACCTTGGGAAGACGGGCGTCGGCTGGGTCTTGCGCTTCGGTGGATGTTGCACGTTGGTGGGTGCGTTGCTGGCGCGAAGGGTTGCACCTACACCTACAGAGAAGGCGATGCGGCGGCGACTAGGGGAACTAAAGCTCCTTGGGGAGGGAACCCCATAAGGTGGCATACTCCTTCTCCCCTCGTCTATTGCCTTTCATCTCCCGCCTCATTGGATCACGATCTTAGCCTGTCTTGTTTTCATGTTGTATTCTGGTACTTATGATAATGGGTTTATTATAATCTCACGATGGCCAAAAGGTGTAGTCCCAGTCATCTTGTTGGCCTCTATTACCTTCATCTCCCGCTTCGATCTTAGCCTGTCTTGTTTTCAAATTGTATTCTGGTATCTATGATACATTAATGGGTTTATGATAATCTCATGATATAAAAAGCGTAGTCCCAGTCATCTTCTTCACATGTTGAAATGAACCGACAAGGTATCATTGTTAATGCGGGTTGCCGTTCGTTTGCAGGGAGAGTCTGACAAAAGGATCGACCTAGAGACAGAATATGATCGACGCCGCATGGCTAGCACTACGAAAGCCGACTTACATGACGCTGTGCGAGACGTGTTATAAAACAAACGAATCGATAGATCGTGTTCTAGAGATTTAGGAAACACATCGGCGTATGTCGCTTGGAGTCCGATTAGCAGACGTTCAGCCCGAAACATAGGAAACCTACCTTGTCCTTTTACACAGGTGATGTTACATATCCCATTGGATGTTTTGAACCGCGCAGTCTTGGTGTTTACCACCAGATCAGGAGAGGGGTCAGCATGGACTGCGAGGACGCATCAGGTCAGAGTACGAGGAAAAACACAAGACAGTCAGACTCTGTTCATATAGTGGGTTTTCAAACTGCGAAGATCCGTCATCATCGCTGTCGGTAATTTTGCAACGCCTTGTGTGCAGGAGGACCTGTTTCTCCACAAGAGCATTTTTGGGCAATTCTTTCACAACAAGGAAAAGTGCTGGAATCTGGAGGCTCTGAGGATGGAAGATTATATAGACAACGTGGGTAAATGTGATTTGTGCAAACCTCCAGTAAGCTATGAGCTCTTTTGACGCTGGAAAGGTGCTCTACATTGGCGAGCCAGTACAATATAACCTGTGATTGGGCAAACCAACTGGGGCCGGAGATAGGCGGTAAAACCTTGGTGATTCTCGCAACGTGTTGAGATGCCAGAACCATTTCGGTTTCTAGTGACTGGGGAGATGGTAGAGTCAACCGACTGGGTACAAGTCCTATTTGGCCTGATATGAAGATCCACTCTCCAGCCTGAAAGAAAGTCAGTCGTAGGACGCGATGTCAGAACGAATACAAACAGTGATAGCTTGTGAGTATGGTCCGATATTCGCTGGTGCCCAGTAGCTCAAGCCCTGTACATGGAGTGCTTGGCGGTCTGAAGGATGATTTTCGTCGAAGGCTATACATTCGAGGCGGACGCGAATCGGGTGTGGGAGGTCGACACTCACGCAGGCGCGGGCTGGCGGACTTGACCCAAAAAATGTTCCATATATGACATTTACAGCAGCGAATAAATCAATCGATGAAAGGAATATATTGATATTTGTGCAGTTGGAGATGTGAAGACCATGCTCGGCAAGCCGACCTGCTCCTATTCAGTGGAGAATCGTGAAAGAAAGGAGACGCCTACCTTCCAAAATTCTGAAGCACTCTTTAACTTCATCTTCGAGAGAGATATCCACATCGGAGTTCTCGGCTGGAGCTTGGACGTTTGCGACACATACCCAAGATCCGAGCTTTTTGGACCGGATGGCTGCATGGAACGGATCTTGGGATGACTGAATAATCGCCTTTCCGATAAGGGGCGAAGAGAAGGAATGGATGTAATGTGGTTCGTCCACAATAGACTGCCGAATGGAGCTGAACTTGTCGTCGAGAAGCGACGGAATGGGAAGGTAGAAATTATCGACCCGCTGTTTAGGTTCGAGTACCGCATTTCTTATGCGGAGAAACGCCACTGTTGCGAAGCTGTTGTCGGAATGAATCACCGTTTCGACCTCTGTGCTAGATGCAAAATATAAATCAACGCTGGCCTACTTCCACGATGCCTTACAGTATGATTCTGTACTTGAAGAGAGGGCAATCTAGTGTGAGGCTTTCATATTCACCACCTTCGCCGCAAATGTGAGCTCCATAGAGATCATTCTGTGGGAAGTGTCAGGATATTCGTCACTGGGTTGTAGGATTTATGTCGCTAACAAGCTTCACAAGGGTCGGCCGCATTTGTGCCAGTGTTTTGCCAAGGTGATGGGTGGTCAGGCCGATGCCAGCAACCTTGATGATGACTGCTTTTATTTGAGCACTGATCATCTCGTCAAATAATTCGCCTTGGTCACGATTCCAGAGGTAACACAAGGGAATCAATCCGAGGCGGCGGCAGCTTAAACGGCCGTATAAGATCGAGGCAGGATGGATATCCAAGAAACCTCACACATGTTCGACCCGAACACGTTGATAATTTGAGAGAATGGCACCAACGGATACGCCTTCGATATCGGGATGATGCAACTAGGTCTTTCTTTTGATTGTGAGCGGAGTAGTGAAGTGAGATGTACACACCTTAGCCTCTGACAAGAGAACGAAGAGATCCTCGGTTTCATCTCCTTCGACGGCGATTGGGTCGCCAGACCTCCGACTGCCATACTCTGACCCCTGCTCCACTGCGCATCCTGTAATTACGCGTCTGAACAAGGGTACATCGAGAGCACGCGCGACGAATCCAATCGCATCCTGGCCGACAGTCTGATATAGATACGAATCTAATTCCTCTGAAGGAAGAGTTCGGGATAGTTCGACGCTATAACTTAGAGTGATAGCGGACCTTTTTCTGGGCCTGGACCCAAGGAGGCGGCAGCTACAAGGTCATGGCCGTTCTTGGCACAGTGTAGAACGTTGAAGCAGCTGTCTTTGCCGCCGCTGAGCAGGGCCACGTATTTCATCAGGGACGGAAAAGGAAATCACTGTTATCTTACGAAGATCATCATGCCCACCATAGCCGTCGACAAAGCAGATCTCTGGAAGAGACTCGGCCAGGAGTTCTGTATTCAACAGCCTCTTTGTCGTCTCCACCGCGTCTCTAACCTCGCTCCTATAGCCACTGACGACTTTGACAAGCTTTGCTTCGACTATGGTCTGGAACTCGACGAAGATGTGTGTTCTTTCTAACCAATTTCTCGTCGTTTTTTTATCCTACATACAGACAACTTCCGAGGTGGAAGCAGCCATCAAAGCAGGTCTACCATCAGAACGCCCGGTGAGCGTCATTTCCTTTGCTACCCACCCTCTTCACTGACGACTTGGAAACAGCAACTGAAAATAGAAACACCTGCCAATAGGTGCCACACATTCTGCCTCCTGTGGCTCTTTTAATGTTTCGATCCCGACAGATACGACCTCCTTTGCATCGAAGGAATCACCCGTGCGCTCCGCATCTTCCTGCAGAAGTGTGAAGCCCCACAATACCAGCTCGTCTACCCATCAGGAGGAGAACAAAACTTGTTAAGCGTTACCTGCAGTCCAGAAGTTTGTCTCCCGATCATTTGCGGCGGCTTGCCGGGATCTCATCGTCATCCATCAGACCAAGCAAATCAGACCGTTCTTCGCTTGCGCGATTTTACGCGGCGTCAAATTCACGCCCCGGTCTTATGCATCCTTCATAGACCTGCAAGATAAATTACACCAAAACATTTGTCGGCGGCGGCAGCTTGTGGCCATTGGCACTCACGATTTAGACACATTGAAGGCCCCTTTCAGATATGAGGCCAGACCACCCAGAGATATCAAATTCGTCCCTCTGAATAAGGAAAAGGCCTACACCGCAGAGGAACTCATGACCATCTATGAGGTGGGTTCGCTGTTTCGACTGTTACCAGAGATAACTTTATTTTTTCTAGTCTGATAAACACCTCGCGAAATACCTTCCTATAATCCGCGATTCCCCTGTTTACCCCATCATTTATGATTCCGTGGACCAGGTTCTGTCCATGCCTCCGATCATCAATTCGGAGCACAGCAAAATCACTCTCAACACGCGCAACGTCTTCATAGACGTCACGGCGACCGATCAGACGAAATTAGACATCGTCGTGAACATTGTGGCCACTATGTTCTCTGAATACTGCGAAGTGCCGTACATGTGAGACTCGTTGTTGTGCTGATTTTAATATCCAATCCTCATGATGACCCAGGATTGAACCTGTCAAAATCATTTCATCTGACGGCCAGACACGTATCACCCCCGATATTTCTGGACGAACTACGATCGCCCGCGCGTCCTATGTGAATTCATGCACAGGGCTTTCCTTGCCAGCGCCTGCCGTGTCTGCACTCCTACAAAGAATGGGGCTGCAGGCCTCGGTATCACCCACCAGCTCTGACGAAATCCTGGTCGAGATTCCTGCTACGCGACCGGATATCCTACATGAGTGCGATGTCATGGAGGATGCCGCTATTGCATATGGATTTAACAATCTGCCGCATACTTTCCCTGCTACAAGCACCGTCGCCCAACCTCTAGCGATCAGCAAATTAAGCGATATCATACGCAGGGAATGGGCTCTTGCTGGGTGGGTCGAGGTCTTGCCGCTGATTCTTGTATGTTCATATCTTTCTTTGATATATGAGTATATCTTTATGACTGAGCCTATCAAGTGTTCACACGAAGAGAATTTCGAGTTCCTGAATCGTGTAGATGATGGCAACACGGCAGTGAAGATTGCGAATCCGAAAACTCTCGAATTCCAGGTCGTGCGCACGACCCTTCTTCCTGGTCTTCTCAAGACGATTCGTGAAAATCGGTCGCACTCCCTTCCCATCAAGGTCTTTGAGACTTCTGATGTGGTGTTCAAGGACACTTCTCGGGAGCGTCAGGCTCGAAATGCAAGGCATGCGGCTGCCGTCTGGTGCAACAAAACTGCAGGATTCGAGATGGTTCATGGAATGCTCGATCGAGCCATGAAAATGCTGGAGATACCTAGGATTGGGAACGAGGATAGCAAACCAGATACGGGTTATTACATTAAAGAAAGCAGCGGTAAGTGCGCTTCTGTTCATGGTGCTCCTCCCTTGACATGATGCGGAAGACCCTGTTTATTTCCCTGGTCGCGCGGCAAAGATCTTCTATCGACCAGGGAGAGTAATCAGTAACGGCAACGTATCCGCCACCGAAATCGACAAACAAAATAGACTGCAAGGACTGGCCGACATTGAGATTGGCAGCATTGGAATCGTTCATCCGAGCGTGCTGGATAGATTCGAGATTGGATACCCTTGCTCGGCTCTTGAGTTTACTCTGGAACCATTCAAGAAACAGATGCAGAAGATCTGGACGAATGACGATTGATGATGGAGAGAATTGTATGCTTGGGGCTCTAGTTATTGACAACAAGATTATCGCGGGTTTTGTTTTCATGCATCAGTCCCGAGTGAATTCATTCTTCATTATTCGTGTATGGATTCTGGTATGTTTAAATGACACAGGTTAGGCGATTCTCGAGAGCAGATCTAAGTTGCCAATTCCTGCAAAACATTGTAAACAACAAGCCTAATCTTGTTTCTTAGCTGGCTCCTCTTCTCCACCGCCTGCGAAAACTAAGATAAAGGGTGTCAGCAGAAATGAACAAAAAGGGGCGAGGAGCGAGCAGACTCACGCGTAAAGAGAAGGAGAGCGAGCATGTACATCCAATATTTCTGAATGAAGGTCTTCTCGGGGACGGCGACGATCGGCTCCCCTTGCGGAGAAAGGGGTGGAGGAGTGATTAGTATTGGTCTGATATGATGATCAATTCTTGTCGGGTCGGACTTTCTCGACGGAAACGTACACAGGTGGGGAGGACGCGGCTCGTAATACCACGGTCGTGTTTACTTTCTTGGGGAACGACTGGAGAAGAGACGACTGTGGAGGGCATGCACCATCATGCGGAACGGGAGATATAAAGTAATCGAGAGCATGCGGCATGGGTTTGCTGGCATCGAGAGAGTGGAGGTATACGGTCTCAGACGTTGCGAGTGGTAGGTGACACTGATAATCAGGTATTAGGATATCAAATGAAGGATTAAGGCGGCAGCTTACGGCCTTTACAGCACTGACGTCCCATTGGGACTCCACGTTGTCGCCGTGACGTTGAAGTGCAACCTGATAGAGCCATTGGCCTGAGGGGATCTTTTCCGCAGTCTGGAGAGCGTCGGCGAACGAGTCAAAGTCGTCGAGGAAAGAGGATGATGGTTGGAATGAGGGCAGAGTGTTATCTGCGAGTGTGACGATTCCACGTTCAGTGAAGGGGACAAGGGCAGCTTGGGGGTGGAATAGACGGTGAAATAGCTTGAGCTGGGAGGGATCCGCAGCGACAAGGGGTAGGCCCAGGATGCTGACGGTGACGACGGTGAACCTCATCATGACCAATTCCGTCAGTGGCTGTGCCTCTACCATTTGGTCTTTGGAAAATATCATACAAGACCATATGATACCGTACAAATCCATCATCTTTCATGCCGCCCACCCTCCTCACTCCTCCCGTCTCCCCGCACTCTCATCCCTCGTCGCTACATACCTCCGAGGAGTCTCTCCAATCTACCGTTGAACTCCTCGACGTCTTGATCGAGTACTATCATCGAAAGCGTCTCTGGATTCATCATGCTCGTGCCGCATTGCGGCAAACATCCTTGCGAGATAGCATCTGCGAATCCAAGGATCCCGAAGACACAGCATCCATTCCGCCGCAGACGGATCTCATCGCAGCCTCGCAGCCCAATATTCGGACGTTGGCAACACCATCGCGATGCCAGAGGCACCAAGCAGTGTTAAAGGTCGGACGCAGAGCACCACGCAGTCGGGCAGAGCGAGAGAGGATCGTAGAGCAGTTTGAGGAATTGGTGGCAACCAGGTTGGAGAGCTGCAAGAGGTTGAATAGACTCGTGCGGAATGCCAATAGGGCCCGCTTGATTGATGACCTCCAATGGACCCGATGACAGCGTTGTCCGACGCTGCGTTACCTTGCGAGGATGTCGGGGATATACGATAGTGTAGTTTGTTGGTGCTGACAAATCAAATACCTTTTCATCATACCATGCCTGCTCGTTATGCCAGGCTGAATACCAGGGCAGACCACGATGGCCAAGACGACATGGAGGCTGCTTTCGACTATACCGGAGAAGAAGAAGAGGAGGAGAATGTATCAGAGTCTCATCCTTTGAATCCAAACCCATCACCCGTCGTCCCTTCTCGCTCGCACGTCCCAGGGACCTACGACTTTGAGAACGCCGATTACGATTACCCCCCACCAGGATCTCCCCCCAAACCTTCTACTGTTGCCCTTCCAAATGACTACGGGAATTCCAATGGTTTCATCCCCTCGTCCAGGATCGAATCAAGGCCCGAGCCCCACAGGAACTGGTTCCAACGATCGGCAGCTGCGGTCTTGCCCATGAACATCGTGCAGCGGATGGGTCTTGGTCCTCAACGTCCTGCGGGTGCCATCGGCGGAGGCACCAACAATGATGGAGTCTTTGCCAATGTCACTGCAAAACCTTCAAGGCCCTTGACCGTACAAGAAGGTACGGTGGCAAGATTATTATCGACTTTTTCTAACCTCAATCCTAGGTGATGACACGTATGTTGTACCAGAGAACGCTCGGGCAGAAGCCCCACCTTCATATGCATCTGCACAAGCAGACGCCGTTCCTCCCTACTGGGAAACCACCGTGCATGCCCCTTTCACCCCAGGTGCAATTGGCGAAATCATCGTAGATTCTCTCCCTACCGGCTCCCTCTTTTCATTCCTATGGAATATGCTAATTTCGGTATCCTTCCAATTTGTGGGGTTCCTTCTCACTTACCTTATGCACACCACGCATGCAGCGCGGCTTGGTTCACGGGCTGGTTTGGGTGTGACCTTGATTCAATATGGCTACGCTCTCTCAGGGCCTGGACGTGGCTCGGAGGGAGACATGGGTGGCTGGCCGGAGGTTGGGCCCTCGCAGCCTACTAGTTCTGAAAGTCGCATTTCGTTCCGCAATACCATCACCAATCGTCAGAATTCAACCTCTGTTTCGAACCAGTTTACCGAGGCCAATGGCCAGGTGATCGACCCTAGTACGGAATGGCTGTCCTACTTCCTGATGATCGTTGGTGAGTATTTCCTTGCACTTGCCCCGAGTACACAGACTGAGAGCGAACTCTTTCCAGGCTGGTTCCTCCTCATCACGTCGTTCCTTGGTTTCTGGCGTGTTAAGCGCTGGGAACAGAGTATACTTGCTTCTCAAAGAGATCACTCCAGGACGAGTCCTGAACCTTCATCCACCCTTACTGCTCTTTCACGAGTGGAACAGGCGTTTGCCTTGCGAGGTGTATCGCGTATAGATCTGCTTCGTCAGGGCTTCGGCTTAGATAATTCTTCTCGGCTTGCAGAGGAGGGAAGTTTGGTCCGTGGTGACGGCGAGCATGTGCGTGAGAGTGACCTCATGATTCCCATGGATCCCTCGAACCCTGAGCGGTCCCAACGGCTCGCACAGGTGCTGGAGCACGACAGGAGATTGCAGATGGATTTAAGGAATGCAGGGTTATTATAATACTTTCAACTAGTGGTACATGTTATCTGAATTCAGCTGATCTTCGACAATGTGTGTTGCAAGCTCAGGCCTCAGGGTCGCATGGGCGGCAGTAAATTGATTTTTGTACGTAGTCCGAGGTTTCTCCGCCTAGTACTTATGGAAGAAATGGCAGAATCCGACGCCAAGGCAGGATGGCTTTGACAATTCGAAGAGCTACAGAAGAAGATGCCCCTGCTCTCTCTCGAATATGTCTGCTCACTGCAGACGCCGGTACAAGTGCAGAGCATCTGCACGACTTTCCGGAGCTGCCAGGACTGGTGTACTCAGTACCATACGTCAAACTACCGACGACCTGGGGATTTGTGCTGGTCGACGACGCGACAAACGATGTTGTTGGCTACATCGTCGGGTCTAAAGACACCCGAGAATACGAGCGATACGCCGCGGAGAGATGGTGGCCGGCTTTAGCGGAAAAATATCCTCCCTCCATCGCGAAGAAGCCCGGAGACGTGCTTTATACCTCCCTGTTTAGGAAGATGCACACAGCGTCCGATGCCAGTATCAACTTTTCGGCTGCGCATTTGCACATCAATGTACTGCCTGCATATCAGGGGCAGGGCTGGGGAAGGAAGCTGGTTGCGAAAGCCATTGAATATCTCAAGGAGGAGAATGTGGAGGGAAACGGGGTTTGGCTGGGATTGGACCCTCGGAACGAACAGGCAAGGAAATTCTACAAGAGGCTCGGATTTGAGAGGATCGAAGGAGCGGACGAGAACCAGATGGGTATCAAATTCGTTTAGTTGTACCAAACAGGCTTTCACCCGTACCATCATGTCCCCCGAGGCCACTTCTCCAAACGAACCTTCCAACGTCCATGTCGCCGATGAACCTCAAAGCTTAAGGTCTGAACTCACTCGCCCCAGGGTTAGCGAACTGCAGTGGCATATACCCAACTACGGAAAAAGTCATGATCAAGGTCCCGCCTCTCGACGCGCTAGCCAAATTCCTCCCGATTCCGACGTCCCAGAATCACGGCGTGGGTCTGCCAGGAGCGATTTCACGTTAACCGATGCCGAAGCACCCAACCAACAACCTTCCAAGTCGTCTTTCTCATCTTACAAGCACCCATATGACATCCGGCCGCCACAATCCTCTCTCCCTGCCTATCAGACGCGTCCGAAACGCTCGATCAGTTTCTCAGATCAACAACCTACTGTTCATGAATACGAGCCAGACACGAATGAGGACTTGGACCCAGAAACTGAACGGGCCCTCAAACGGCGTGGTATTCCGTCGAACATGCTAGACTTGTATGCTATCGACAATAATCTGAGTCCAGATTTAGAGCGGCAGGCGAGTATGAGACGACAAGACTCCACAGCCTCGGATGACTATGCATACACAAGTGCGCGTCGCGGACTCCGCCGTTTCGATTCTACTATGTCGACCGGTTCGGATTTTCTCGATCCTGATGATCCTCGTGTGACTGGCATCGAGGCGAGATGTTTGGAAGACGCCGAAGACGTTGAGAAGAATATGCTTCGTCAAATGGATTACCGGGCCCGTCGGAAGCATCTCAGGCGCATTAGAATTGAATTCAATGTTTCTTGTACAGGACCTCTACCATTTTTTTTCCGTCTCGAGACTGACTGAGAGTGTCCTAGCAATGGTGGACAGACAGGAATTTCTACTCAAACTTGCCAAGTCCCTAATGACCTTTGGTGCACCATCTCATAGAATTGAATCGCAACTGGTCGCTGCAGCTCGAATTCTCGAAGTGGAAGCCGAATTCATACACGTTCCGGGGGTCATCATCTGCTCTTTTGGCGACCAAGATCTCGGCTGCTCTGAAACTCACTTTGTCAAATGTAGCGGTAGACTTGCACTTGGGGCGCTGCACAAGGTCCATAGCATCTATCGCGCTGTCGTTC
>Ga0307516_10000662_pt1 | contig 46543 bp, 45 predicted proteins | sample 19_EM_MG_FD_203310 | JGI IMG/M metagenome (GOLD analysis project Ga0307516, IMG submission 203310) | Populus trichocarpa ectomycorrhiza microbial communities from riparian zone in the Pacific Northwest, United States - 19_EM | ecosystem: Host-associated > Plants > Roots > Unclassified | place... | reverse complement strand
GCGTGCAGCTCGGCGACATTCCCGGCGTGGGCATGGTGATGATCGACGGCCTGGTGCGCTGCGGCCGCAGCCGCAACACGCCGCCGGCGACCGAGGTACCTGTGGTGCTCGGGGCGCATTGAAGCGGGGCCGCTGCGCCCGGTGGACCACGGGGCAGCGCCGCGCGGGCTGAAAGAAGCCAGCCTATGTGCGCCGGCGTACAGACGGGAACTGCGCGAACCGTCACCCTAGAGCGTTCCCGCCCGGGAGGCGTGGGTCTTGCCCGCCTCCGAAGGCCGCATGGTTTGTGCGGCCGATCTGCACAAGTGCAGTTCCTCTTCGGATCATTGCAAGTTCTTCACGACGCCTTGCCATGCCCGAACCAGCAAACACCGCGACGCTTCCCGACGACACCGGCCGGGCCGACGGCATCAGCGAGATGCGGCGCCAGAAGGCGATGCTCAAGACCGGGGCGCTGCAGAACGCGATTCTCAACAGCGCCAACTTCTCGAGCATCGCCACCGACGAGAAGGGTGTCATCCAGATCTTCAACGTCGGCGCCGAGCGCATGCTGGGCTATGCCGCCGCCGATGTGATGAACCGCATCACCCCGGCTGACATCTCCGACCCGCAGGAACTGATCGCGCGCGCCTTGGCGCTCAGCGTCGAGTTCGGCAAGACGATCGCGCCGGGTTTCGAGGCCCTCGTGTTCAAGGCCTCGCGTGGCATCGAAGACATCTACGAGCTGACCTACATTCGCAAGGACGGCAGCCGCTTCCCCGCCGTCGTTTCGGTCACGGCCTTGCGCGACGCGCAGAACGCGATCATCGGCTACCTGCTGATCGGCACCGACAACACCGCACGCAAGCAGGCCGAAGAGGCGCTGATGAAGGCCGGCGCGCTGCAGAACGCGATCTTCAACAGCGCCAACTTCTCGAGCATCGCCACCGACGCGAACGGCGTGATCCAGATCTTCAACGTCGGTGCCGAACGCATGCTGGGCTTCACTGCCGCCGAGGTGATGGACAAGATCACGCCGGCCGACATCTCCGACCCGCAGGAGCTGATCGCGCGCGCCACGGCCTTGAGCGTCGAGCACTCGACGCCGATCACCCCGGGGTTCGAGGCCCTCGTGTTCAAGGCCTCGCGTGGCATCGAAGACATCTACGAGCTGACCTACATCCGCAAGGACGGCAGCCGCTTCCCCGCCGTGGTTTCGGTCACGGCGCTGCGCGACGCGCAGAACGCGATCATCGGCTACCTGCTGATCGGCACCGACAACACCGCACGCAAGCGGGTCGAAGCCGAGCAGAGGAAGCTCGACCAGCGCCTGCGCGACCAGCAGTTCTACACACGCTCGCTGATCGAATCGAACATCGACGCGCTGATGACCACCGACCCCTCGGGCATCATTTCTGACGTCAACAAGCAGATGGAGACGCTCACCGGCTGCACCCGCGACGAATTGATCGGCGCGCCCTTCAAGAACTATTTCACCGACCCCGAGCGAGCCGAGGCCGGCATCAAGCTGGTGCTGAGCGGCAACAAGGTCACCAACTACGAACTGACCGCCCGCGCCCGCGACGGCAAGGAAACCGTGGTCTCCTACAACGCCACGACTTTCCACGACCGCGACCGCACGCTGCAGGGCGTGTTCGCCGCGGCGCGCGACGTGACCGAGCGGCGCATCCTCGACCAGGCGCTGCAGGAGACGAACGTCGCGCTGGAAAGCGCCCGGCTCACCGCCGAAAAAGCCAACCTCGCGAAGTCGGACTTCCTCTCCAGCATGAGCCACGAGTTGCGCTCGCCGCTGAACGCGATCCTGGGCTTTGCCCAGCTGATCGAGTCGGGTTCGCCGGCGCCGACGGCGGCACAGAAAGACAGCGTCGACCAGATTCTCCAGGCCGGCTGGTACCTGCTGGATCTGATCAACGAAATCCTCGATCTCGCGTTGATCGAGTCGGGCAAGTTGTCGCTGTCACCCGAGCCGGTGTCGCTCAACGACGTGCTCGGCGATTGCCAGGCCATGATCGAACCGCAGGCCCAGAAGAGCGGCATCCGCGTGAGCTTTCCGCACTTCGACGCGCCGTGTTTCGTCAAGGCCGACCGGACCCGGACCAAGCAGATCTTCATCAACCTGCTGTCGAACGCGATCAAGTACAACCGCGCCGGCGGAACCGTCGAGGTGACGTACCAGGCGGTCACCTCGAGCCGTGTGCGCATCAGCGTCCACGACAGCGGCGCGGGTTTGTCGCCGGAAAAACTCGCGCAGCTGTTCCAGCCTTTCAATCGCCTCGGGCAGGAGAGCGGCAACGAAGAAGGCACCGGCATCGGGCTGGTCGTGAGCAAACGCTTGGTCGAGCTGATGGAGGGCGAGATCGGCGCGGAAAGCGAGGTTGGTGTGGGCAGCGTGTTCTGGATCGAACTGAACGCGACCGAAGCTCCGCAGCTCGCCTCTGTGGCGGTCGAGCCCGTGGATTCGCCCCCGCTCCGAGCCCACGGCGATGCCCCGCTGCGCACCTTGTTGTGCGTGGAAGACAACCCGGCCAATCTGCTGCTGGTAGAAAAACTGCTCGAGCGCCGGCCCGACATCCGCTTGTTGAGCGCGCGCGACGGCGACCAGGGGATCGAGATGGCGCGCCGAGCGCGACCCGACGTGATCCTGATGGACATCAACCTGCCCGGGATCAACGGTATCCAGGCGATGAAGGTCCTGGCCGAAGCTGCCGCCACCGCGCACATCCCGGTGATCGCGCTCAGCGCGAATGCGATGCCACGCGACATCGAAAAAGGCCTGGAAGCCGGATTCTTTCGTTACCTCACCAAGCCGATCAAGGTGGGCGAGTTCATGGACACGCTGGACGAAGCCCTGGCGCTGGCGCCGGCGCACGCGGCCCGCGCCGGCGAAGAAGAGGAGAAGGTCTGATGCTTTCCACACACGAATTTCTCAACGCCGGCATCCTGATCGTCGACGATCAGGCCGCCAATGTTCAACTGCTCGAACGCCTGCTGCGAGAAGCCGGCTACGTCAACATCACGTCCACGCAAGACCCGTTGCAGGTTTGCGCGCTGCACCGCGAGAAGACCTACGACCTGATCCTGCTCGACCTGCAGATGCCCGGCATGGACGGCTTCCAGGTGATGGAAGCGCTGCAGGCCCAGGACACCACCGGCTATCTGCCGATCATCGTGCTGACGGCCCAACCCGGCCACAAGCTGCGCGCGCTGCAGGCCGGCGCCAAGGACTTCATCAGCAAACCTTTCGACCTGGCCGAAGTCAGAACGCGCATCCACAACATGCTCGAAGTGCGGCTGCTGCACAAGAAGCTCGACGAACACAACCGCCTGTTGGAGCAGACGGTTCAGGAACGGACCGCCGAGCTGCGCCAGAGCGAAGCACGCTACCGCGGCCTGACCGAGCTGGCTTCCGACTGGTACTGGGAGCAGAACGTGGGCGGCGACTTCACCCAGGTGTCCGGGCCGGTGCAAGAGATGCTGGGGATCCGCATCACCGCCTTCCTCAGCCAGTCGGGAGGCGACGAGACGACCGGCTGGAACGAGGCAGAGCGAAAGATGCTCCAGGGCCGGATCGCCGACCGCCTGCCTTTCCAGGACTTCGCGTTCAGCCGCACCAACGCCGACGGCTCGCAGCAGCAGTACCGCGTCAGTGGCGAGCCGATGGTCGACGCGGCGGGCCGCTGCATCGGCTACCGCGGTATCGGCGCGGAAGTCAGCGCGCGGGATTCGAACCCGAGCCGCTGATCGATCCGTGACCCGCGGGCAGGCGGGGTCCGCTGACGCACGACAATCGTGCCATGCCGAACCTGCACGAACCCGACTCCCGCTACGCCTGGACCCGCCTGCTCGTCACGCTCGCGCTGATGACGATCGGCAGCGGCGCGATGTACGTCGTCTCGGTCGTGTTGCCCGCAGTGCAGGCCGAGTTCGGCGTGGCGCGCGCCGATGCGTCGCTGCCCTACACGCTGATGATGGTCGGCTTCGGCCTGGGCGGCATCGCCATGGGCAAACTGGCCGATCGTTTCGGCGTGATGCCGGTGGTGCTGCTCGGCTCCGTCGGCCTGGGCGGCGGCTTCATCGCTGCCGGCATGTCGGCCAGCCTGCTCGGCTTCGCGCTCGTGCACGGCGTGCTGCTGGGTGCGCTCGGCAGTGCGGCGACCTTCGCACCGCTGGTGGCCGACACCTCGCTCTGGTTCGTGCGCCGGCGCGGCATCGCGGTGGCGATCTGCGCCAGCGGCAACTACCTGGCCGGTGCGGTGTGGCCGCCGATCGTGCAGCACTTCGTCGAAACCGCCGGCTGGCGCCACACCTACATCGGGCTGGGCCTCTTCTGCATGGCGACGATGCCCTTGCTCGCGCTGATGATGCGGCCGCGCCCACCGACCACGGCCGCCGCGTCGCCGGCGGCGCGCGCCGGTGGAGTCACACCGTCGACACGGCCCTTCGGCCTGGGCCTGAGCCAGGCACAAACGCTGTTGTGCGTGGCCGGCGTGGCCTGCTGCGTGGCGATGGCGATGCCGCAGGTGCACATCGTGGCGTACTGCAGCGACCTCGGCTTCGGTGCCGCGCGCGGCGCCGAGATGCTGTCGCTGATGCTCGGCGCGGGCATCGTCAGCCGCCTCGTCTCGGGCCTGATCTGCGACCGCATCGGCGGGCTGCGCACGCTCGTGCTCGGCTCGGTGCTGCAGGGTCTGGCGCTGCTGCTGTTCCTGCCGTTCGACGGGCTGGTGTCGCTCTACGTGATCTCGGCCCTGTTCGGCCTGTTCCAGGGAGGCATCGTGCCGAGCTACGCGATCATCGTGCGCGAGCACTTTCCGCCGGCCGAGGCCGGTGCGCGTGTCGGCACGGTGATCATGGCCACGCTGTTCGGCATGGCGCTGGGCGGTTGGATGTCGGGCAAGGTCTTCGACCTGACCGGCTCGTACCACGCGGCGTTCATCAACGGCATCGGCTGGAACCTGCTGAACCTGTCGATCGCGCTGTTCCTGCTCAGCCGGGTGCGCGGGGCCCGGCTGCGCGCTGCGGGGCAAGAACGGCAATTCGGCTGAACGCCGCGCCGCGCTATCGGCGCGCGCCGATGCGCTGAAGGCGATTCGTCCTACACCGTCGGGCGGGGCACGGGCCCAAGCTGAGGCCACGCGCAGCATCTCGCTGCAGCCCCAGGGGACATGCCATGAAGACCTTTCCGCTCGCGGTCGCGCTGACGCTCGCTGCCTGGCTGATTTCCTCCGTTGCTCAAACCGCCACCTCCTCCGCTTCTGCGCCATCGTTGCCAAGCGCATCCGCGCCCGTGGCGAGCAAGCCCACGCCCCGGCCGCTGAGCCCGACAGAACTGCGCGAGAGCGCCACCCCGCCTGGCGACCTGCGGCCCGAAGACCCGGTGCGGCCGCAGATCAGCATTCCGTTCGGCAAGAAGCCGGCCGCGTCGCTGGCGCCGGAGCCGCGCGCCCAGCGCCGCATCGGGTCGGTGTCTGCTTCAGCCGCTGGTGGCATCAACGATGCGTCGGCGCGCTGCGAAGCCGAGGCCGATGCGCAGGCGCGCGTCACGTGCCGCAGCAAGCTGGCGCAGACGACACGCAGCCGCTGACCGTGTTGCCGTCACGTTGGCCCCTGATTGCCCTGCCGATCCTGGTGCTGCTGAGCGCCTGCGGCTCGCTGCCCCGCATCGTGCCCGACATGGCACGCTCGGCGCCAACGGCGCGCATTGAAAACGCACGCGGGCCGCTTTCGGCGGCGCGCAGCAAACAGATCATCGAAGGCCTGCGCAGCGACAACCAACAAACCGATGTGCTCGAGCGGCATCTCGCCTTGGAGCAGGCCATCTCCGACAGCCCGCTGCTGGCCGGCAACAAGGTGCAGCTGCTGCAGGATGGGCCGGCCACTTACGCAGCGATGTTCGCAGCCATCGGGGCGGCGCGTGACCACATCAACATGGAAACCTACATCCTCGAAGACGACGAGGTGGGCCGCCAGTTCGCCGATGCGCTGATCGAAAAACAGCGCCGGGGCGTGCAGGTGAACCTGATCTACGACGCTGTAGGCGCCATCGGCACACCGAAGGAATTCTTCCAGCGCCTGACCGACGCGGGCGTGCGGGTGACCGAGTTCAACCCGGTCAACCCGCTGACCGCCAAGGCCGGCTGGGACGTGAACCAGCGCGACCACCGCAAGCTCCTGGTCGTCGACGGCAAGGTGGCGTTTCTGGGCGGCATCAACATCAGCAGCGTGTATTCGAGCGGCTCGACGGTCGGGCGCAGGCCGACGGCCCGGCCCGGCGGGAAACAACCCTGGCGCGACACCCACCTGCAGATCGAAGGCCCGGCCGTCGCGGAACTGCAAAAGCTCTTTCTCGACACCTGGGCCAAGCAGAAGGGTGAAGCGCTCGCGGCGAAGAACTTCTTCCCGGTGCTCAACCCTGCGGGCCCGGAGGTGATGCACATGATCGGCAGTTCGCCCGACGATGCCTACAGCCTGATCTACGCCACGCTGATCTCGGCCATCAATTCGGCCGAACGCGAGGTGCTGCTGACCAACGCCTATTTCGTGCCCGACCCGCAGCTCATGGCGTCATTGAAAGACGCCGTGGCGCGCGGCGTGAACGTGCAGCTCGTGCTGCCGGCGCGCACCGACTCGGCGCTCGTCTTCCACGCCGGGCGCTCGCACTACAGCGAGCTTCTGCGCAGCGGCATCAAGATCTACGAACGCAAGAACGCGCTGCTGCATGCGAAGACCGCGCTGATCGACGGCGTGTGGTCGACCGTCGGTTCGACCAACCTCGACTGGCGCAGCTTCCTGCACAACCAGGAGCTCAACGCCGTCGTGCTCGGCGCCGAGTTCGGTGCGCGCATGCGCAAGGCCTTCGACGACGACCTGGCGCAGTCGCAGCAGATCACGCTGCAGGAGTGGGAGAACCGCTCGCTCGATCTGCGTGTGAAAGAGCTGTTCGGTCGCCTGTGGCAGTACTGGTTATGAACGCGAGCCTGCGGCATCTGCTCTCGGCGCTGGCGTGCGTGCTGCTGGCCGCGCTCTGCGCCGCGCCGGCGTTTCCGCAGGACGCCAGCGCACTGCGCGCCGCGCACTTGCAGCTGCGCGAGCGGCTCGCCAGCAGCCCGTTCCGGCGCCCCCTGGTGCTCGAATCCAAGCAGGGTGACGCCAACCTGAAGGGCGAGGTCTACGCCATCGTCGAGCAGCCGTTCGCCGTGGTCTCGCCCGCCCTGCAGGGTGCGGCGCACTGGTGCGAGCTGCTGATCCTGCACCTCAACGTGAAACATTGCGGCGCTTTCGGCGCGGCGCCCGACGATGTGCTCACTATCGTCGTCGGCCGCAAGTTCGACCAGCCGCTGGCTGCTGGCCACAAGGTGGCCTTTCACTACAGCGTGCCGGCCGCTACAGCCGACTACCTGCGCGTGACGATGGCGGCCGACAGCGGCCCGCTCGGCACCCGCGACTACCAGCTCGCGGTCGAGGTCACGCCGCTCGACACGAAGCGCAGTTTCATCCACCTGTCGTACTCGTATTCCTACGGCGTGGCGGCGCGCCTTGCGATGCAAGGCTACCTGTCGACGCTCGCGCGCGACAAGGTCGGGTTCAGCGTCGTGGGCCAGGGCGACAGCGGCAAACCGGTGTACGTGGGCGGCCTGCGTGGCGTGGCCGAGCGCAACACGATGCGTTATTACCTGGCGGTCGAAGCCTACCTCGGCGCGCTGGCGGCGCCACCAACCGAACAACTCGAAAAACGGCTGCGCGACTGGTTCGCCGCCACCGAACAGCACCCGCTGCAACTGCACGAGATGGAGCGCGACGAGTACCTCGTGATGAAACGGCGCGAGGTGCAGCGCCAGCAGAAGATGGCCGCGGGAGTGCCGGTGAAACTGAACTGAAGGCGGGCCGCGCCCGTTCAGCCGCCGACGCGCCGGGTGTAGGTCAGGAAGACCTCGTCCCGCACCCAGCCCAGCGACTCGTAGACCGACTGCGCAGCGTGGTTGGTTCGCGCTGTCGTCAGGTCCATTCTGGCCATGCCGTGCGCGGCCGCTTGCCGCTCGGCCGCGAGCAACAGCGCACGGCCCGCACCCGTGCGCCGCGCCTCGGGCACCACGAACAGGTCGTACAGCGTGTAGATCGGCGCAGCTTCCACCGAGCAGAAACTCGGGTAGAGCTGGCAGAAGCCGAGCGCTTGGCGCGCTTCGTTCGTGGTGAGCAGGATCACCGACTCGTCGTTCTGCATGCGCTCGCGGATGAAGCGCGTGGCCAGCGCCAGGTCGGGCGGCTGTTCGTAGAACTGGCGGTAGGCATCGAACAACGCCGCGACGGCGTCGAGATCGGCCAGGCTGGCGATGCGGGTGTGCACGATCAACTCGCGACCTTGAACACCTGGCGCAGGTAGGCCAGAAAGGTTTCGTCGTCGCACAGCAGCTTGCCCGGGCTGTCGGAAAGTTTGGCCACCGGCTGTCGGTTGGCGTGGGTCAGCTTCATCACGATGTGCAGCGTGCGCAAGCCCATGTCGTTGGTCAGATTCGTGCCGATGCCGAAGCCGGTCTGGGTGCGGTCGGCGAAGTGCCGGTAGAGCGCGATCGACTTGTCGAAGTCCAGGCCGTCGGAGAACACCAGCCGCTTGGTGTGCGGGTCGATGCGCAGTTTTTCGTAGTGCGCCAGCGCCTTTTCGCCCCAGACCACCGGGTCGCCGGAATCGTGGCGCAGGCCGTCGAAGAGCTTGGCGAAGTAGAGGTCGAAGTCGCCGAGGAATGCGTCCATGCCGACCACGTCGGTGAGCGCGGTGCCGAGGTCGCCGCGGTATTCCTGAACCCAGTCTTCGAGCGCGGCGCGCTGGAAGTCGCGCAGCCGCACCCCCAGCGTCTGGTAGGTCTGCAGGTACTCGTGCGCCATCGTGCCGATGGGCACAAGGTCGAGGTCGCGGGCGTAGAGCACGTTGGAGCAGCCCTTGAAAAACTGCGGCACTTCGCGCTTGAAGGTGGCCACGACCTCGCGTTGCCAGTCGCCCGAAAAACGCCGGCGCACGCCGAAGTCGAAAAACTCGAACGGGTGGCGGCGCTTCGGCTCGCGTTCGAATTCGCGCAGCCGCTCGATCTTGGCGACCAGCCGCTTGCGCCCTTCCTGGAAGGCCGCGGTCTGGTCGAAGCGGCGAAAGTACAGCTCGTTGACGATCGCCAGCACGTAGATCTCGAACGCCATCACGTGCACCTGCGGGCCGTTGGCGACGATCTCGAGTTTGCCGTTCACCACGCTCGCCGCGATGAACTCACGCTGGAAATGAAAGATGCGCAGGAAGTCGACGAAGTCGGAGCGCATGAAGCGCAGCCCGCCCAGGTAGGCCAGGTCGTCGGGGCCGAAGCTCAGGCTGCACAGGTGGTCGAGCTGCTGGTTCACTTCGGGCAGCAGTTCGGCCAGCGGGTAGGCCGGCTCGTTGCGGCAGACGAAGGTGTACTCGGCCTGCGTTTGCGGGTGACGGTGCAGCATGGTCTGCCACATCGTGAACTTGTACAGGTCGGTGTCGAGCAGGCTGCTGATCACGGGTTGCATCGGGCGAGTCCCCTGGTTCTGTGGGTGCGCTGCCCGCACCCTTCCTGCGGGCAGCGCTTGGCCGCATTCTCGCGCCCAACGGAAACGGCGCCGCCGCGGCGCGGTTTCGGCCTGTCACGGAGGCGACAAGTCCCGAGGGTAGCTCCCATCGCCGGGCCTCGATCTTGAAGACTATTCTCGTGTTCGACCAAGGGACACATGCGTCGCAGAGCGCCCACAACAAACATTTCTGGAGACATGCTGATGAACCTTCACACCTCCCTGCGCCTGAGCGCGCTTGCTCTCGCCAGCACCGCCTTCCTCGCCGCCTGCGGCGGCAGCGACGACGACGCCCCGGCACCCGAAGAAACCCGCGCGCAAGACACGCGCACGTTCAGCCCCGCCGACCCGACCGCGACCACCTTCACCGCGATGAGCACGCAGACCAGCGACACGGTCGACATGAGCACGACCAGCCGCTGGGCCGGCGTGCTGGGCGGCGCGGCCTACCGCGTCGAGGTGCCGCCCAACTGGAACGGCAAGCTCGTGATGTACGCGCACGGCTACGCCGGCACCGGCGCGCTGCTGGGCGTGGGCGGCCCGTCGATCCGGCGCTACCTGATCCAGAACGGCTACGCCTGGGCCGCGTCGAGCTACGCGAAGAACTACTACGACGTGCGCGCCGGTGTGGAAGACACCAACGCGCTGGCGCTCGAGTTCACGAAGATCGCTGCGGCGAACGGGCGCACGCTGGCTGCCCCGACCAAGATCTACATCACCGGCCACTCGATGGGCGGCCACATCACCGCCGCGGCGATCGAAGACGAAGCCGCCACCACCGCGGTGCACAAGGTGAAGTACGCCGGGGCCGTGCCGATGTGCGGCGTGGTCGGCGACACCGAACTGTTCAACCAGTTCGCGGCGATGCAGGTCACGGCACAGGCGCTGGCCGGGCTGCCGAGTTACCCGAGCGCGAAGTGGTCGGAGATCAGCACGCTCGTCACGAGCACGCTCTTCACGACCTTCCCGACCACGCCCACGGCGCAGGGCACCAAGTACCTGGCGGTGCTGCAGAACATCACCGGCGGCCCGCGCCCGATGTTCGACCTGGGCATCGCCTTCGGCGGCAGCTTCCCTTCGGCCTACGGTACCTTCGGCTCCGACGGCACGGTCAGCGGCATCCTGAACAAGAACGTGCTCGACACCACGGCCTACACCTACACGATCGACGGCGACGTGACGGGCTCGGCGGCGCTGAACACGTCGGTGCTGAAGATCAGCCCCGAAGCCGATGCCAACCGCCTGCGCCGCGATGGCCTGCGCTGGATCCCGAAGGTCAACGGCGAGTTCAAGATCCCGGTGGTGTCGATCCACACGTTGGGTGACCTGTTCGTGCCGTTCAGCATGGAGCAGACCTACCAGAAGCGCACCGCCGCCAAGGGCAACAGCGCCTGGCTGGTGCAGCGCGCGATCCGCGGTGTGAGCCACTGCGACTTCACCGTGGCCGAGCAAGTGACCGCGTTCGACGACATGATCAAGTGGGAACGCGACGGCATCAAGCCGACCGGCGACGACGTGGTGACCCCCGCGACCGTGGCCGCAGCGACCTACGGCTGCACGTACACGCAGAACACGCTCGGCCCGGATGAAAGTGGCACGACCAACGCGCTGCGCCCGGCGACGGTCGCCAACTCGGCGGCCTGCCCGGCGCCCTGAGCGTCTTTTGCTGAAACACGAAAGGGGGCCCGAGGGCCCCTTTTTCACGCCTTGCGGCCGGCCCTCAGATGTCGAAGAACACCGTTTCGCCTTCGCCCTGCAGGCGGATGTCGAAGCGGTAGGTCACGACGCCGTCTTTGGTTTCGCGCTGCGCGATCAGTGTCTTGCGGCGCGCTTCCCATTCGATGATGTTCAGCACCGCGTCTTTTGCATTCGCCTCGGCTTCGTCGCTGAAGTACAAGCGGGTGTTCAGACCGAGGTTGATGCCACGCGCCACGACCCAGACGTTGATGTGCGGCGCCATGAAGCGGCCGTTGCGGCCGGCCACGACACCGGGCTTGATGGTGTCGAAGCTGTAGACGCCGCTGTCGAAGTCGGTGCAGGCGCGGCCCCAGCCGCGGAAGTTCGCATCGATCGCCTTGCCGGGCTGGCGGTCGCCGGGGTGGGCGTACTTGCCTTCGGCGTTGGCCTGCCAGATCTCGATCAGCGCGTCTTTGACGACGGTGCCGATGCCGTCGGTCACCCGGCCTTCGATGCGGATGCGCTCGCCCTTGGTCTGCGCGTTGGTGAGCACACTGCCGAAGTTGTTCTCGAAGATCTCGAAGCCGGCCTGTTGCGGCGCCAGGCCGATGTGAACGTAAGGGCCGGCGGTTTGCGAAGCCGTTTCACGCATCAGGGGTTTCATTTGCTGCTGGCTCATTTCGCGGCTCCTTGCACGGCGTTTTCGAACAAGGTGGCGCGCTGGCCGCGCAGCACGATGTCGAAGCGGTAGGCACGGCTGTCGAGTTGCACGAAGGCGCTGGTGTCCTGCAAGGCGATCAGGCCGCGGATCTGCTCTTCGCTCGGCACGATGCGCAGGATCGGGCAGGTCGCGATCAGCGGGTCGCCTTCGAAGTACATCTGCGTGATCAGGCGCTGGGCCCAGCCATCGCCCGAGATCGCGTAGTGGATGTGCGCCGGGCGCCAGTCGTTCACGCGGTTGCGCCACGGGTACGGGCCGGGGCGGATGGTGCGGTAGGCGTAGTAGCCGTTCTCGTCGGTGAGCACACGGCCGCAGCCGCCGAAATTCGGGTCGAGCGCGCCGATGTACTGGTCTTTCTTGTGGCGGTAGCGGCCGCTGGCGTTGGCTTGCCAGACTTCGACCAGCGCGTTCTTCACCGGCCGGCCGAGCTGGTCTTGCACATAACCGTGCACGACGATGCGCTCGCCGACGGGCAACCCGCCTTTCGACGCGTTCATGATCAGGTCGTTGTCGAGAGCGCCGAGCTCGTCGGCGCCAAACACCGGCGCCGTCACTTCCGAGAGCGAGTGCTGCAGCGAGATCAATGCCAGCCGCGGGCTGCGCAACACGCTCGTCTTGTAGGTGGGCGCGAGCGCCGGCGGGTGCGACGTGGTGTCGCGCATCATGAATTCGGCGTCGGGCGCAGGCGCTCTTCCCATGGGTGTCTCCGGTGCTGTTGTGAACGTCACTTTAGAGCGCCGGGCCGGGTTCGACAATTGATTTGTCGTCGCGTCTTTCATCACCAGTGGTTATCGAAGCCTGGGTTTGCGAGGCGCACGGCCGGCCGCTGCCTGGGCCCGCACCGCGCCGACGAAGGTCAACATCGTGGCACTCGTTCCCGGCTCGGTGCGCAGGATCAGGCCGACCGGCTCTTCGGGCGTCAGCGCGACACCGAGTTGCAGCAGGGCGCCCGACGCGAGGTCGGGCAGCACGGCGCCGGCTGGCGTGAACCACAGGTTATCGCCTTGCAACACGAGGCTGCGCGCCAGCGAGGTGTCGAGCGTCTCCACCAGGCCGGCCTGCGCACTGATGCCGTGGCGGCTCAGAAAGCCGTCGGCCACCTGGCGGATCAGCGTGCCGGCCAGTGGCAGCACCAGCGGGTAGGTGCCGATCGCGCCGAGCGCCGGCGCGCTCTTGGCGCCGCGTGTTTTCGCCTTGCCGTCAGGGGCCAGTGCATGCCCCGGCCGCAGCACGATCACCATCGGCTCGGTGTAGAGCGACTCGAAGCTGAGGCCGGCCATCAGCTCGGGGTCGGACAGGCGTCCGATCACCGCGTCGAGCTCGCGGCTGCGCAGCTGCTCGATCAGTTGCGCGTTGCGCGCGGTGGCCACACGCACGGCCACGAGCGGCCAGCGCGCGGCAAAAGCCTGCAGCACGCCGGGCAGGAACGAGGGCGCGACCGTGGGCAGCACGCCGATGCGCAGCGGCGCCGCGCCGGGCTCGCGCAGCACGCTGTCGACCGCGTGGCCGAGCGCATCGACGCTGTCGCTCGCGTGGCGCATGAAGGCCTCGCCTTCGGCCGTGAGCGTGGCGCCGTGGCGGCCGCGCACGAAGAGGGGCTTGGCCAGCAGCGCTTCGAGCTCGTTGAGCGTTTTTGTGACCGCCGGCTGCGTGATCGACAAGGCCTGCGCAGCGCGCCGCAGGTTGCCGAACTGCGCCGCCGCCAGGAAACACTGCAGGTGGCGCAGGCGGATGCGGCCGAGCGCTCCGTCTCTGGCGCGCTGCTGGCGGGCGTCGTGTGAAGGCAGCGGTGGGGCGGGGCGAGGCATGGGCCATCTTAGGACCTGGCCGGGCAGTGACGAACCGTGTGTTCGACAACGCACAGACGCGCCTTCCTGTTCGCGGGATCTTCGGCGAAGAGCCGCAGCTTGATCACCGTCTGCGTGGAGCCCCCTTGCCAAGTTCACTTGCTGCCGTTGCACCCCGGTGCGCGCTCGTCTGGCGCACCGGCCGCGTTGCCGTGCTGGCGCTCAGCCCCTTCAGTGTGTGGGCCGCGCAGGCCGAACCCACAGCAGCGCCGAGCCCTGCAGCGGGGGCATCGGCGCCCGCCCCACGCCCCGACCCCGAAGCACAGGCACCGACCGAGCCGGACTACCGGCTGCCGGCGCTCGAGATCCTCGGCTTCGACTTCCTGCTCAACCGCGCGAACCGCTACTACGGCACCGACCGCGACGACTACCGCGTCACGTCGGCGAGCGTGCGCCGCAACCTGCGCAGCGGCTGGGGCACCGACCGCGATCCGTTCCAGACCAACCAGTTCGGCCACCCTTACCAGGGCGCGATGTACCACGGCTTTGCCCGCTCGGCGAACCTGGACTACTGGCACTCGCTGGGCTACACCTTCGCCGGCAGCGTCTTCTGGGAGCTCGCGGGCGAGCGGACGCTGCCGTCACGCAACGACCAGGTGGCCAGCGGCATCGGCGGCAGCTTCCTCGGCGAAGCGCTGTACCGCATGTCCAACCTCGTGCTCGAACGCGGCGGCGGGATGCCGCGCTTCTGGCGGGAGATCGCCGCCGCGGCGATCTCGCCGGCGTCCGGATTCAACCGGCTCGTCTACGGCGGGTCCCACGGCAGCATTTTTTCAAGCCATGACGCGGCCTACTCCAGCCGCCTGGAACTGGGCTACAGCGGCAGCGTGAAGAGGGTGCTGGGCACGTCGACGACCGCCGTCCAGCGCAACGAGGCCCAGGCCCACTTCTCGATCGACTACGGCCTTCCCGGCAGCCGCGGCTACGAGTACACGCGGCCGTTCGACTACTTCAACTTCCAGGCCACCGTGTCGAGTGCGAACGGCATCGAAAACGTGATGACGCGCGGCCTGCTGGTCGGCAGCTCGTACGAGGCCGGCCCCGACTACCGCGGCGTGTGGGGCCTGTACGGCAGCTACGACTACATCGCGCCGCAGACCTTCCGGGTCTCGAGCACCGCCCTGTCGCTCGGCACGACCGGCCAGTGGTGGCTCGGCGAATCGCTCTCGCTGCAAGGCACAGCAATGGCCGGCGTCGGTTATGCCGCGGTCGGGACGACACGTGGTGCCGTCGGCGAACGCGACTACAACTACGGCGTGGCGCCCCAGGCCCTGCTGGCCCTGCGCCTGTCGCAGGGCGACAAGGTCTCGTTCGATTTTTCGATGCGCGAGTATTTCGTCAGCAGCCTCGGCTCCGGGACCAACGGCGGGCGCGACAACATCGTGCGGGCCGACGCATCGCTCACCTACCGCATCGACAAACAGCAGGCGGTGACGCTGCGGGTGCTGGGCAACCGGCGTGACGCCACGTTCTCGACCCTGGGCTCGAGCCGCCAGACCCAGGTCACGGTCGGGATCTTCTACGCCCTGTTGGGCCAGGACCGGTTCGGCGCCGTTGATTGGCGCTGAGCGATCAGCGATCTGCAAAAGAACGAGCCCCGCACGGAGACCACCCCCGATGAATTCGCCCCACCCGACGCCCCGAAGGCGCAAGAGCCTGCGGCTTCTGCCCTGTGCTGCGGGGCTGGCCATGGCGCTGCCCGCGTGGGCCGAGCTCTCCGATGAAACGCTGCTCGGTGCCGGCCTGCGCTCGCGGCCCGCCTATGACGGCTCGGCGTCGCAACACACCGAACTGGTCCCGGTGATCCGCTACCTCGGCGAACCCTGGTTCCTGCGCTCGACCCAGGGTGTGCTCGAAGGCGGCCTGCGAACTGCCCTGGCGCCGGGGCTGCATGCCGGCGCCCAGCTGGCCTACGAGCCTGGGCGCAAGCCGAGCGAGTCCACGTTCCTTGAGAACCATGGCGCGTCGAGCCTCGGCCCCGGCGCGTCGGCCGGCGTGCAGATCGAATGGGACCAGACCGTCGGCCCCATGCCGCTCACCCTGCTGGCCCGAGCGCGGCAGCACACCAACACCCGCCGCGGCGCACAGCTCGACCTGCGCCTGAGCGCCGGTGTCTTGCGCAGCGCGCCCGTCGGTGCGGGTCTGTTCGTGCAGGCGACGTGGGCGAATGCGAAGTCGGCCGACAGCTTGTACGGGATCACGGCGCAGGAGTCCGCAGCGACCGGTTTGCCGGTGTTCCGTGCCGGCGGGGGGCTGCTGTTCGCAAGCGTCGGCATGCTCGGCTCGATCGACCTGGGCCCGAACTGGGTGCTGGTCGGCAACATCGAGTCTCGCCACCTGCGCGGCAGCGCGGCGCGCAGCCCGCTGACAGAGCGCGGATCGGGCTTCTACGCGAGCGCGGGCCTGGCGCAGCGCTTCTGAACCACCTACCGCAGCGAGGCACCGGGCGGCGCGCTGTGTGCGGCGACGCACAGTGCGCCGGGCGCGATTGGAATAGTCTGAGCCGGCCGTGAAGGCGCGGTGGTGGCGGTGTCGGTCCTGATCGAAGGCACTTCGCCCCGGGGCTCGAACTGGAGAACGAAATGCGCTACGCGATCCTGGTGTTGTGGATGCTGCTGGGATCGACGACGTCGGCCCTGGCGCAGCTGAGTGTCGGCATCAGTGTTCCCGGTGTGAGCATCGGGATCAACCTGCCCGTGTACCCGCAACTCGTTCGCGTGCCGGACTACCCGGTCTACTACGCGCCGGGCCTGGATTCGAACTTCTTCTTCTACGACGGCATGTACTGGGTCTACCAGTCGGACAACTGGTACACGAGCGATTGGTACAACGGGCCGTGGGGCCTGGTGGAACCGGAGTACGTGCCGGTCTTTGTGCTGCGGATACCGGTGCGCTACTACCGGAGCCCGCCGGTCTACTTCGGCGGCTGGCGGCCGGACGCGCCCCCGCGTTGGGGCGAACGCTGGGGCAACGACTGGGAGCGGCGGCACGGCAACTGGGACCGCTGGGACCGCGCTTCCGCGCCCCCCATCGCACCGCTGCCTGTCTACCAGCGGCAGTACACGGGGGAGCGTTATCCCAGAGTCGAGCAACAACAAGCCCTTCGGACCCAGAACTACCGCTACCAGCCGCGCGAGCCCGTCGCGCGCCAGCATTTTCAGGCGCCGGCGGCGCGCGGCGAACCGACGCCACCCCGGCGCGGCTCGATCGACTCGACGCCAGACAGAACCCCGGCCCCCCCGGACAGCCGACGGCCAGCCCCGCCGCGCGATCGACCCCAGCCGGCCGCTCCTGCCGCCCCCGATGCACGGCAGCAGCCGCCGCAGGGTGGTGCCGAACCCGAACAACGCCCGACCCGGCCCGTCCCGAACAGCGGCCCACCGCAAGGCCGGGAACCGTCACGGGAACCAGGGCGCGGGCAAGGTCAGGACAAGGACAAGGACAAGGACAAGGACCGCGGGAAGGGCGAGGACCGCGGCCCACCGGGCCGGAACTAGGGCCTCAGGCCGGAACGAAGCGCCTACGCAGTTGCGCAGAGCAGGCCTGAGTTCGAGTCGCCTGCGCTGCGCAGTTGCACAGGCGACTTCGCTTCGGCGACTCAGGCCAAGTCTTGCTGGCGCTCGATGATGCGCGAGACGATGCCGTACTTCACAGCCTCTTCGGCGTTCATCCAGTAGTCGCGCTCCATGTCGGCCATCACGGTCGCGAGCGGCTTGCCGGTTTCGCGTGCGACGACCTTCGCGATGCGCTCGCGGGTGCGCAGGATTTCCTTGGCCTGGATCGCGATGTCGGTCGCCTGGCCGCCGGCGCCGCCGGCCGGCTGGTGGATCATGAAGCGCGTGTTCGGCAGGCACACGCGGCGCTCTTTCGGCACCGCGAGGAAGATGTGCGCACCGGCGCTGGCGACCCAGCCGGTGCCCAGCGCCGTGACCGGCGCGCGCACGAAGCGGATCATGTCGTGGATGGCGTCGCCCGATTCGACGTGGCCGCCCGGCGACGAGATCGTGACGGTGATCGGCGCGTCGGATTCTTCGGACAGCGCGATCAGTCGCTGGCACGTGGCACGCGCCACCTTGTCGTCGATCTCGCCGAAGATCAAGACGTAGCGCGACTTGAAAACGAGTTGCTCTTCGAGCCGGTTGCCCTTTTCGCCCTTGGGGGCGGCGGGCGTGTCGGGGGTGTCTGCGAGCCGGTGTGTCATGTGCTGCTCCTTCTGGCGGGTGTGCGATGCGCCGATTCTGGCAGCACGCGCGAGCCACTGCCGGCAACGCGGGCTGCAACACGACGCGACTCACACACGACTCACACACTTTTGCAACCGTCGGTGTCATGTGCAGCCGCTACACTCGCGGCCTTTGTAGACCCCTGCACCCATGCTCGTTGCCCCGCAAGCGAACGCGTCTCCGACTTTCGAGCTGAAGAGCGCCGCACTCACACTGGTGGCCGTGGTGCTCAAGACCACCGACCTCGCCGCGCTGGCACAGGAGCTCGAAGCGCGCTTCGCTGATGCACCGGGCCTGTTCGATCAGGACCCGGTGGCAATCGACCTGTCGTTCGTGCGCGATGCCGCCGACGCGATCGACTTCGACGCCTTGATCACGCTGCTGCGCGCCCACAAGATGCTGCCGATCGCCGTCAAGGCGGGCAGCGCGCCGCAGATGGAAGCGGCGCTGGCCGCGGGCCTGACGGAAGCGCACGCCAACGCGCCCGCGCCGCGCGCGAGCGCGCCCACCGCCGCCGCGCCGGTGCTCGATGTGCCCGCGCCGCCACGCGCCACGGTGATCGTCGACAAACCACTGCGCTCGGGCCAGCGCGTCTACGCCAAGGGCGCCGACCTGATCGTGCTGGCGGTCGTGAGCTTCGGCGCCGAAGTGATCGCCGACGGCAACATCCACGTCTACGCGCCGCTGCGCGGGCGGGCGCTCGCCGGCGCGCTGGGCGACACGGCGGCGCGCATCTTCACCACCTGCATGGAACCGCAATTGCTTTCCATCGCGGGCATCTACCGGACCACCGAAACCGAGCTGCCGGCCGCCGTGCTGGGCAAGCCGGCGCAGGTGCGGCTCGTCGGCGAAAAGCTCGTCGTCGAAGCCCTGAACCACTGAACACATTCGTCTTTGAAAGGACTCTGAACCGATGGCCAAGATCGTCGTGGTGACTTCCGGCAAGGGTGGGGTCGGCAAGACCACCACCAGCGCCAGCTTCGCATCCGGCCTGGCGCTGGCCGGGCACAAGACCGCCGTGATCGACTTCGATGTGGGCTTGCGCAACCTCGACCTCATCATGGGCTGCGAGCGGCGCGTGGTCTACGACCTGATCAACGTGATCCAGGGCGAAGCGAACCTGAACCAGGCACTGATCAAGGACAAGCAGTGCGACAACCTGTTCGTGCTGGCCGCTTCGCAAACGCGCGACAAGGACGCGCTCTCGCAAGACGGTGTCGAGAAGGTCTTGACCGACCTGGCCGCGATGGGCTTCGAGTACATCGTGTGCGACTCGCCGGCCGGCATCGAGACCGGCGCACTGATGGCGATGCACTTCGCCGACGAAGCGCTGGTGGTCACGAACCCCGAAGTCTCATCGGTGCGCGACTCCGACCGCATTCTCGGCATGCTGGCCTCGAAGACCAAACGTGCGATCGAAGGCAAGGAGCCGATCAAGGAGCACCTGCTGATCACGCGCTACAACCCGAACCGGGTGCAGGGCGGGCAGATGCTGTCGCTCGAAGACATCAAGGACATTCTGCGCATCGAGCTGATCGGCGTGGTGCCCGAATCAGAGACCGTGCTCGACGCCTCCAACCAGGGCGTGCCGGCCGTGCACCTGAAGGGCACCGACGTGTCGGAAGCCTATAAAGACGTGGTCGCGCGCTTCCTCGGCGAGACGCGCCCGATGCGCTTCACCGAGGCCCAACGCCCCGGCTTCTTCAAGCGTGTGTTCGGCGGCGGGAGGTGAGCGCGATGTCCTTGTTCTCTTTCCTGCTCGGTGAAAAGAAGAAGACCGCCAGCGTCGCCAAGGAGCGGCTGCAGATCATCCTCGCGCACGAGCGAAGCGGCCGCGGTGCGAGCCGCCCCGACTACCTGCCTGCGCTGCAGCGCGAGCTGGTCGCGGTGATCTCGAAGTACGTGTCGATCAAGGCCGACGACATCAAGGTGCACTTCGAGCGCCAGGACAACCTCGAAGTGCTGGAGGTGAAGATCGAACTGCCGGATTCGCTGCGCGGTTAGCGGGCGAACCACTCGGCCCAGTAGTCGATGCAGGCCTTGATCTTCGGCAGGCGCTGGCGCGCACTGGCAATCACGGCGTAGACCGGCACGGGCTGGTCGTCCATGAATTCCGGCAACACCGCGACCAGTCGCTTCTGCTGCACCAGCGGCTCGGCCGCCACGGTGGCGAGCCGGCCGATGCCCAGGCCCTGCAGCACCATGCTGGCCGCCAGCCCGGTGTCGTTGGAGCGCCAGAAGCCTTCGGCCGCCAGCTTGAACGGCTGGCCGTCGACAACGAAGGGCCAGTGGTTGAGCTGTGTGGCCGCGCTGTTCGTGACGAGCCGGTGCTGGTGCAGCTCGGCAGGGTGGGCCGGCACCCCGGCGCGCGCCAGGTACTCGGGCGCCGCATACAAGGCTCGGCCGAGCTTGCCGATCTGCCGCGCGATCATCGTCTCGGGCAGCACGGCTGACGTCCGGATGGCGATGTCGATGCCCTCGCGCGCCATGTCGACGAGCCGGTCGCTCACTTCCAGTTCCACCCGCACCATCGGATGCCGCTCGCTCAGCCCGGCCAGGCTGGGCAGCAACTGGTACTGCGCGATCACGGTGCTGGCCGCCACCCGCACACGCCCCCGCGCCACGCCCGCCTGGTGGGCGAACTCGCCTTCCAGTTCTTCGAGCGTGCCGGCCAGGCGCTGGCAGTAGTCGAGGAAGGTTTCACCTTCGGCCGTGAGCGCCAGGCCGTGGGTGGAGCGGTGAATCAGCCGCGCGCCGCAGGTCTTTTCGATGCGGCTGAGCGCGCGCGAGATCTGGCTCACCGGCACGTCACGTTCGCGCGCCAGCGCCGACAGCGTGCCGAGCGCGGCCACACGGGCGAACAGCTTCAGGTCGTCGAAAGCGAGTTCGTTCATCGTTGCAATGGTAGGGCGGTGGCTTTGCGCCGCGTGCAACATGCCTTTGTGTTCAGCGCCGTTTCCGGCCCACGGGCGCCTGCCTACAGTGACTTCACCGCCACTGCCAAAGGCAGCACCATGAACACAACACACCTGTCCGCACGCCGCTCGCCACAAGAACATGCCGCGCTGGTCGACGCCGCGAAGCGGCGTGCGATCGAGCTGCGCACCGAGGCGATCGGCGCTTTCTGGTCGGGTCTGGGCCAGGGCGCCCGCCATGTGTGGCAGACGATCCGCCGCGCCGCGCCGCCTTCTCCCGTTCAACGAACCGGGAACACGTCCCCATTCACACGCTGATCGTCGAGAGTTCGGCCGCTCACTTCTCGGCCGCCGCCTTCAGGTTGGCCAGCCCGGCTTCGAAGTCCTTGCCGATCATGCTGTCCATGCTGACGAACACGCCCATCAGCTTGCTGATGTAGGGCGCCGGGCCGTACATGGCCCAGGTGACCTGGGTGCCGCCGTCGGCCGCGGGCACGAGCGTGTATTCGGCGGTGTTGTGGCCCTCGAAAGGTTTGAGGAAGTCGAGCTTGATCAGCAGCTTGTTGGACGGCGTCGATTCGAGAATCTCCATGCGCCCGGCGCCGACCTTGCTGTTGCCTTCCCACGCGTAGGTGGCGCCCTTGCCGCTGGGCGGGCCGCCGAAGGTGCGCTTCATCGCGGGGTCGAGCTTTTCCCAGGGTGACCACACGGCCCAGCGGTTGAAGTCGTCGAAGTACGGGTAGATCTTTTCCGGCGGCGCCTTGATGCTGACCGAGCGCTCGACCCGGAATGCATCGGGTCGTGTCGCAGCGAACACCAGCACGCCGGCGATCAGCACGACGATGACGATGGCGATGGTCTTGAACATGCGGTGACCTCCTTGGTTAGCTCAGTCTATCTGCCGCGCTCGCCGCCCACAACCAGCCGAACCCCGCGGCGCCTCTTAGGGATACGAGCGCGGCGGGGTCTGTGGTCAGATCATCGGGCTGCGGCCGCGGTGCCGCGCGGAGGTCGCGCCATGCTCACCGACGTTCAACTCCAGCAGATCATGCCCAGGCTCGCCGCGGCGAAGCTGCAGCTCTACCTGCCGCACCTGAACCAGGCCCTGCAGACCTACGGCGTCGACACGATGCAGCGCACCGCCGCGTTCATCGCCCAGCTCGCGCACGAGTCGGGCGAGTTCCGCTGGATGGAAGAGATCTGGGGGCCGACCGACGCGCAGCGCCGCTACGACCCCCCGGGCACCCTGGCCGCGCGGCTGGGCAACACGGAGCCGGGCGACGGCAAGCGCTTCAAGGGCCGCGGCCCGATCCAGATCACCGGGCGCTTCAACTACGCGAAGTACGGCACGCTGCTCGGTGTCGATCTGGTGGCGCAACCCGAGCTCGCGGCCACGCCCGAATTCGCTTTCGCCACGGCCGGCCTGTACTGGCAGTCGAACGGCCTGAACGAGTTGGCCGATGCGGACGATTTCGTCAAGATCACACGCCGCATCAACGGCGGCACCAACGGCCTGGCCGACCGGCAGAAGTACCACGCGCTGGCCCTGGGGGTGCTCGCCACCGGGTTCGTGGCCAGCCCCGCGGTGCGCGGCGCAGCCAAACGCAAGGTGAGCGTGGCCACCGAGCCGCTGCTGCGCGGCCAGGAGTCGATCCGAAGGATTCGCGCGAGCGCACCGGCCGTGGCCAAGAAACCGGCGGCCAAAGCGCGGCAGAAACGCTGACACGGCGTGGCCGCGCCGGGCGGCTCGCTGCGCCAAGGCATGAGCCAGCCGCGATCAGCGAGAACTTTGCCCCGCTTTTCCACGCAACGCCGTGGCGCAGCGCTGTCAGACTTGGCGCAGTTCCTGCGTGTCTTCCCGCCGACCTGAACAAAGCAAATCGACCATGGAGTTCTTCGCCCCCAAACGCCTGAGTTGTGGTGTCGTGATCGTCAACGACGCGCACGAGCTGCTGCTGTGCCACGTGACCGGCCACAATCACTGGGACCTGCCCAAGGGTGGCATCGACGCTGGCGAGAGCCCGCTTCAGGCGGCGCTCCGCGAAACGCGCGAAGAAACCGGCCTGCGGCTGGCGGCGAACGAGCTGATCGACCTGGGCCGTTTTTCGTACACCAACAAGAAAGACCTGCACCTGTTCGCCACCTGCACCGAGCGTTTCGACCTCGCTACGCTGCACTGCGAAAGCCACTTTTCCGAGCGTTACTCGGGCAAGCTCCTGCCTGAGATGGACGGCTTCGGCTGGTTCGCGTTCTCGCGCATCGCCGCGCTGTGCACGCCGAAGATGGCGCTGGTGCTGGGCGACAAGCTCGACCTCGCGCAGCTGCTGCGCGCATTTGGCAGCAACGCTCGGCAAGAGGTCGCGCTCGCGGCCTGACCTCAGCCGACGCCGGGCCGCCCCAAGGCGGCTGAGCGCCCCCTCGGGGGGCAGGCGCAAAGCGCCGTGGGGGCTCTGGCGCCTCAAGCGCGGTCGAACAAGCCCGGCCCCTCGCCCAGTGGCGCGCCTTCGATTTCCAGCAGACGCAGTTTCGTTCGCGCACCGCCCGGCGCAGAAAACCCGCCCGACTTGCCACCCGCCGCCAGCACACGGTGGCACGGCACGATGATCGGAAACGGGTTGGCGCCCAAGGCCTGGCCGACCGCGCGGGCCGCCTGCGGTTCGCCGAGCCGGGCCGCCACTTCGCCGTAGGTGAGGGTCTGGCCGGGAAGGATGGCGCGCGCCAGTTCGTAGACCCGCAGGTTGAAAGCGGGCACGCCCGAAGTGTCGAGCGCGATGTCTTGCAGGTGGTCGGGCTCACCGCTCAACAAGGCGACGATGCGCGCCATCACCTGCCGAATCTCGGGCGGAGCATCGGTCTCTTGCGCAGCAGCGAAGCGCCGCTTCGCGCGTGCCCGGGTCGCAGCCGCGCTCGCCTCGGGCAGCAACACACCGACCAGGCCGTTCGTGCCCCACACCAGCCCGCAGGGGCCGACTGGCGTGTCGAACAGGGCGAAACTCGGGTTGAGCATGGGCCGATGATCGCTCACTCGAATCAAGCCTGCCAGACGCCGAAACCCCGCTCGCGCAGCGCGATGCCGAGCTCGACCTCCATCTCGCAGGCGCCGCGGTAAGGCATCGGGTTATAGACCTCGTACAGCTGCGGCAGCAGGCGCACGCCGTACTCGCGCACGAAGCGGTTCGACTGGATGCCGGCCATGTGGCGGTCGAAGCGCAGGTCGGGGTCCAGGCCGGTCATGCCGACGTAGACGAAGGGCTTGCCGAGTTCATAGCCGGGGTTCGCTTCGCGGAACCGAACCACGTTCCAGACCCGGTCCGACAGCTCGATCACGTAGACGCTGTAGTGGTGCGAGCGGGGCGTGGACTTGCGCGTGGCCATGGGTGCCTACACTAGCAGGCCATGCTGGAAGAACCCATCACCACCTTGACCGCGCTGTTCGAAGCAGCGCTCGCCGCGGGCACCTTCGTCAAGCTCGTGCTCGGCAAGCCGCGCGCAGCCGCGGGTGATCTGATCCGGGTGTCGGCACGGCCGGTGTTGCTGAAGGGTGAAGCAGTGGTGTCGTTCGTGCACACCCACAAGACCCGCGACATCACGAAGAACCTGCCGGCACCCGACGCCGTGCAGCAGCTTCGCGCACTGCTCGACACCACGTTCAGCCACGCCCACCTGTTCACCACCACCGAAGACGTGCAGCTGATGATCAGCAAGAAGGGCCGGCAGACGCTGATGCGCGGCAAGGCGAGTGCCAGTGCGGCGCCGGCCGCGCACGACCGCGAGAAGCACCGGTTCCTCGACCTCGACCGCGCCTTCCTCACCGAGCTCGGCGTGACCAATGCGCAGCACCAGCTCGTGCCGGCGATGGCGCGCAAGTGGAAGCAGATCAACAAGTTCATCGAGGTGCTCGACAACGCACTCGAATCTTCAGCACTGAAGAGTGCGGCGCGCATCGACGTGGTCGACTTCGGCAGCGGCAAGGGTTACCTCACCTTCGCGATGCACGACTACCTGCGCCACACGCTCGGCCTGCCGGCGCGTGTGACCGGCGTGGAGCTGAGGAGCGACATGGTCGCCTTGTGCAGCGGCGCGGCACAGCGCCTCGGCCTCGACGGCCTGCACTTCGAGCAGGGCGACGTGCGCAGCCGCGCGCCCGCGCCCACCGACATCATGATCGCGCTGCACGCCTGCGACACCGCCACCGACCACGCGATCCACACCGGCATCCGCGCCGGCGCGTCCATCATCATGTGTTCGCCGTGCTGCCACAAGGAATTGCGGCCGCAGCTGCTGAGCCCGCACCCGCTGCGGCCGATCCTCAAGCACGGCATCCACCAGGCGCAGGAAGCCGAGATGCTGACCGACGGCCTGCGCGCGCTGATGCTCGACGCCTGCGGCTACGACACGCAGGTGTTCGAGTTCATCGCACTGGAACACACCAACAAGAACAAGATGATCCTGGCGGTGAAGCGCCGGGCGGCCGGCAATGCCGACGAGGCCTGGCGCCAGGTCGAGGAGATCAAGTCGTACTACGGCGTGCGCGAGCACTGCCTGGAAACGCTGCTGAAGCAGCGCAGCGAAAGCGCCGCGCTCGCCTGATTCAGGCCGGAACGCCGATCGCGGGCAGGACCGTGCCGCGGTTCTCGCCGAAACCGATGCGGGCATGGCCGGGTTTTTCGCACCAACCTTTGAGGATCACCGCGTCACCGTCTTGAAGAAAGCCGCGCTGTTCGGTCGTGCCGTTGCCGGCGTCGAGCGTCAGCGGGTTGCGGCCCGACGCGGTCAGCTCGATCATCGCGCCGGCCTGGTCGAGTGTCGGGCCCGAGATGGTGCCGCTGCCGAGCAGGTCACCCGGCTGCAGGTTGCAGCCACCGACCGTGTGGTGCGCGACCATTTGCGAGACGGTCCAGTACTGGTGCTTGAAGCTCGTGTGCGTGAGGCGCGTGGCGCCCACGCCGGCCGCGCGGCGCTGCGCGCTCTCGAGCCAGACTTCGAGCTGGATGTCGAGCGCACCTTCCGCGCGGGTGGCGGCCGAGTCGAGGTAGGCGAGCGGCTGCGGTTCGTTCGCCGGCCGCACCCAGGCTTGGCGGTAAGGCTCGAGCGCTTCCATCGTCACGATCCACGGCGAGATCGTGGTCGCGAAATTCTTCGCGAGAAAGGGCCCGAGCGGTTGGTACTCCCAGGCCTGGATGTCGCGCGCCGACCAGTCGTTGAGCAGACAGATGCCGAAGATGTGGTTCGCTGCCGCGTCGAGCGCGATCTGCTCGCCGGCCGCGTTGCCCTGGCCGATGAAGACGCCGAGTTCGAGCTCGTAGTCGAGCCGCGCGCACGAGCCGTAGACCGGAACCGTGGCGTTCATCGGCAGCGCCTGGCCCATCGGTCGGCGGAAGGTCTGGCCGCTCACGCCGATGCTCGACACGCGGCCGTGGTAGCCGATCGGGATCCAGCGGAAGTTGGGCGTGAGCACGTCGTCACCGCCGCGGAACAGCTTGCCGATGTTGGCGGCGTGGTGCACCGAGGTGTAGAAGTCGGTGTAGTCGCCGATGCGCGCGGGCACGCTGAATTCGACATCGGCCTGCGGCACGAGGCAAGCACGCAACGCATCGGCGTTGGCACCAGTGGCGCCGGCTTCCAGCAGCGCGAACAGGCCGTGGCGAAGTGCGCTCCAAGCGGCCGGGCCGAGCGCGAAGAAGTCGTTCAGAACCGGTTGCGCGCAGGCCGTCGCGGCTTGCGCGGCCAGGCCTTGCAGGCAAGCGGAACGGGCCAGCGCTGCCAGGTCGATCACCTGGTCGCCGACCGCCACGCCGCCACGAAACGCTTCGTTCGTGCCTTTGCGGCGGAACACCGCGAACGGCAGGTTCTGGATCGGAAAATCGGTGCCGGCGGTGTTGGCCGAAGCGAGCCAGCTGCTGCGTGCGGCGTCGTGCGTGTGATTCAGTTGAACCATGATTCAGGCCGCGATCAGTTTGTCGTCGAAGATCGCCACGGCGCGTGTCCAGCCCGCCGATGCACCCCGAATCTTGTGCGGGAAACACGAGATGTAAAAGCCGCTCGGCGGCAACGCTTCGAGGTTGTGCAGCTTTTCGAGATGGCAATAGCCGATGTCTCGCCCGGCCTTGTGGCCTTCCCAGATCAGCGACGCGTCGTGGCTCTCGCCATACTTCTTCGCGGTGTGCACGAAGGGCGCGTCCCAGCTCCAGGCGTCGGTGCCGGTCAGGCGCACGCCGCGCTCCAGCAGGTACATCGTCGCTTCATAGCCCATGCCGCAGCCCGACGACACGTAGTCGGGCGCGCCGTAGCGCGAGCCAGCGCGGGTGTTGACGACGACGATCTCCAGCGGCGTGATCGTGTGGCCGATGCGTCGCAACTCGGCCTCGACATCGGCCGCCGTGACCACATAACCGTCGGCGAAGTGCCGGAAGTCGAGCTTCACGCCGGGCTGGAAGCACCATTCCAGCGGCACCTCGTGGATCGCGATGGCGGGCTTCTTGTCGCCCAGCGCCTTGTCCATCGTCGAGTGAAAGTGGTAGGGCGCGTCGAGGTGCGTGCCATTGTGCGTGGAGAGATGAACGAGCTCGACCGCCCAGCCTTCGCCGTCGGGCAGGTCTTCTTTCTTGAGCCCGGGAAAGAAGGGCTCGATCTGCGCGTAGGTGTTGTCGTGCGTGAAGTACTCGATCTTGGGCGCGAACGCCGGCGGGTCGGAGAGCACGTCGTTCTCCAGGAAGATCGACAGGTCGACGAAGGTGCGGGGCATCAAGAATCCTTCCAGCCCGTTCAGGGCGTTTGCCATTTCAACAGCCTGCGTTCACCGAAGCTCAGCAAGGCATTGCTCAAGAATCCGATCATGCCGAGCAGCACAATCCCGGCAAACAGGTCGCTGGCGCGGAACGCACGCGCGGCGAGCAGGATCGCCTGGCCCAGGCCCGCTTGCGAGGCGATCATCTCGCCGACCACGGCGACGATCAACGACACCGTCAATGACAAGCGCATGCCGGCCAGGATGTCGGGCAGCGCGTTCGGCAAACCCACCTTCCAGACGAAAGCAAAGCGCCCGAGCTGCAGGCAGCGCGCCACTTCGAGCAGGCGCGGCTCGACGTTGCCAAAACCGTGCACGGTGGCCAGCAGCACCGGCCACATCGCGCCGAAGGCGACCACGAAGAGCACCATGCCCGGGTTCAGGCCGAACAGCGAGATCGCGAGTGGCAACAAGGCCGAGGCCGGCAACGGCCGCACGAATTCGAGCGTGGGCTGCAGGTAAGCGCGCGCGGTGGGCGAGATGCCGATCAAGGCACCGAGTGCGACGCCGATCAGCGACGCCAGCAACCAGCCTTCGAACATGCGTTGCACGGTGGCGAGCGTGAAAGCCGCCAGCTCGCCACCGAACAAACCTTCGTGCAGGCTCGCGAGCGTCGCCTCGGGTGTGGGCAGGAACACGCGGCTGATCCAGCCGGCGTGGCTGGCGGCCCACCACACGCTGACGAGTGCGGCCAGCACGGCCACCGAGCCGAGCCACGTCGACGGGCGCAGCGCGTTCATGGCGGCACGCCCATGCGCAGCGCGACGCGGCGCTGCAGCCACAGCGCCGCCGCATTGATCACGAAGCCGACCACGCCGATCCAGCCCAGCCACGCGAGCATCAGCGCCGGGTCCAGGCTTTGCTGCGCGATCATCATCGCGTAACCCATGCCGTTCGGGTTGGCCGCGATCTCGACCGTGACCGCCACGACCAGCGCCACCGCCACACCCAGGCGCAAGGCCACGAACAGGCGCGGCACGATCGCGGGCAGCACGATCTTGAAACAGCGCTGCGTGGCGCTCAAGCCGAGCACGTGACTGACTTCGAGCAAACGGGGTTCGACCTGCGCTACCGCCGCTTGCGTGAGCACCAGCATCGGCCAGAACGACGCAAACGCGACGACCGCGAACTCCATGCGGTAGCCGAAGCCGAACACCAGCATCGCGAGTGGAATCAGCGCGACCGACGGCACCGGCCGCAGCATCTCGATCGACAGCGAACTCACGCGCGCCGCGCGTTTCGACAGCCCAAGCCCGATGCCGAGCAACACACCGAGAGAACCGCCGACGAGCAAACCGAACGCGGCCGAGACCAGCGTGAACGTGGTCGCCTGCCACAGCGAGCCGTCCAGCGCCGCCTTGCCGAAAGCGATCAGCGCAGCGCTGGGTGGTGCGACCGAATCACTGCCGGCCGCGGCCGTGCGCGCATAAGCCTCGAACAGCGCCAGCGCGGCGAGCGGGAACCACCACGGGCGCAACAGCGACGCCAGCCTAGTCATGGCCTTGCTCGATGAACGCGAACAGCTCGCGCCGCAGGTTCAGGAACTCCGGGTGCTCCTTGGTGCCGAGCTGGTCGCGCGGCCGCGGAATCTTCACGTCGATCATCTTCGCCAGGCTCGGCCGGCCGGGCCCGGGGTTGGCCTGCAAGGCGATCACGCGGTCGCCGAGGTAGATCGCTTCTTCGAGATCGTGGGTGACGAACAGGACCGTCAAGCCGTCGTCGCGCACGAGGCGGGCGACTTCGTCCTGCAGGCTCTGGCGCGTCAGCGCGTCCAATGCACCGAAGGGTTCGTCCATCATCAGCAGCTCGGGCTTCTGCGCCAGGCAGCGAGCGATCTGCACGCGCTGCTGCATGCCGCCCGAGAGTTGCACCGGGAACTTGTGCGCGTGCTGGCTGAGGCCGACCTTGGCCAGCACGTCCTTGATGCGCGGCGGGCGTTGATCGGCCGACAGCGCCGCGGCCTCGAGCGCGAGGCTCACGTTGCCTTCGACAGTGCGCCACGGCAGCAAGGCACGGCCGTAGTCCTGGAACACGAAGGCCACTTCACGCGATGGCCGCGTGACGACCGCATCCTTGCGCCGCACTTCGCCAGCGCTGGCCGTCATGAGCCCGCTGGCCGCGCGCAGCAGCGTCGTCTTGCCGCAGCCGCTCGGGCCGACGATGCAGACGAACTCGCCGCGCGCCACGTCGAACGACGTGGGCGACAGGATCTCGCGGCCACCCAGATGAATGGCGACACGATCGAAGCTGAGGAATGGACTGCTCACGGCACCAGCAGCTGCGCGACCTTGAACTCGCTCTTGAGCATGTCCTGGTCTTTCATCATCGTGACCCAGTAGCTCAACTGCTTCTCGTTCACCAGCGGGCCGGGCGGCGAGATCTGCATCTTCGCGATCACTTCGGGCGGCAGCTTGATGTACTTGCCGATGGCCGCGCGCACCGCCTCGCTGTTCTTCGCCTGCTGCATGAAGGCCGCAGCTTCCTGTATCGATTCGCGGAACGCCCTGGCCGCGGCCGGGTTCTTCTGCGCCCACTCGCGCTTGGCCGCGTGGAAGATCGTGTGGTTGCCTTCGGCGAGGAAGGTCGAGTAGTACGACGCGACATAACCCGCGCCACTTTCGGTGATGCGGCTCATGAACGGGTCGGCCGTGACCACGGCGTCGATCGACGCGCCGCGCAGCAGGTCGGCGTGTTGCGGGAAAGAGGCCTCGATGAACGTCACCTTCCTGTGGTCGACGCCGGCCTGCTTCAGCCAGGCGCGGAAAGTGACATGCAAGAACGCGCCCAGGCCCGGCACGCCGATCTTCTTGCCCACACAGTCCTGCGGCGTGCGGATGCCAGAACCGGCGCGCGCGACCAGGCCGAAGCCGGTCATCGTCTTCGACGTGAGACCGCCACCGGCCAGCACCACCAGGTCGAGCCCGCCATCGACCGCCTGCAGAAAGACCGAGGGCGTGGGGCCGCCGATCTGCAGCGAGTCGGACTGCAAGGCGGCCGGAATCGTCGAGTTGAGCGGGATGAATTTCAGCTCGACATCGAGGTTGCGCTTCTTGAAGTAGCCCTCTTCGGCAGCGACGAAGACCGATGCGAAATCGCTGACGGCGGTGTAGCCGAACACGATCTTCGTCGCCTGGCTCCAGGCGGGAAATGCGAGCGTGCCGGCGGCGGCAGCAAAGCCTGTCAATGCGGTGCGGCGTTTCATGTTCCGGGTCTCCTTCTGGTTTTGGGGGCGGGGGCCGGCAGCGCGGCACGGATACCGCCGACGATGAAGGTCACGAGCATCTGCCCGCCGACCGGGTCGCGCGGATCGCACTCGCCCTTGGACAAGCGCGCGATGCGTTCGTCGCCAAGGTGGTGCAACAAGGCACCGAGCGCGAACTGGTAGACCCACGCCACCTGGCCGCGGCTGGCGTGCGGCAGGCGCTGGTGCAGGGCGTCGATGAAGGCATGCGCAAGCGGGTCGAAGTAGGCGCGCAGCACCCTGTCTGTTTCTTCGAGCGCGTGGTACAGCTCGCGCGCCACCAGCAAGGCGTAGTACTCGCCTTCGCTGCTGGCGCGCAGGCGCAGCACCGGCCCGGTGAAGGCTTCGATGATGAGGCGCAGCGCGTCTTCGGCAGGGGCGTCGGCAGCGACGCTGCGCAGCCCTTCCAGGCGCTCTTCGATCGTGCGGTTCCAGTGCTCGAAGATGGCATGGAAGAGTTCGTGCTTCTGGCCGTAGTAGTAGCCCACGAGCGCCAGCGGCACGGCCGCTTCGTCGGCGATCTGGCGGATCGTGACCGCGTGGTAGCCACGCTGCGCAAAGAGCTTCTCGGCGGCCAGAAGAATCGCCTGCTTGCGGTCGGCACGCGGCTCGGCGGCGCGGTGGCTGCGCGGGAGTTTGGTGGCGACGGCAGTGGAGCCCATGCCGGCATTGAACATCTGTACAACAATGTTGTACACACGTACAAACCCTGACGGGTTGCGGCCGCCTGGCCGTCGCCTATTGCCTGGCCTGGAGGGGCGTTGCGATTGCCTCGGTTCGCGCAGCGCCGCGCACTGCAGCACGTAGCAGTAGCACCAGCACGACCAGCAACATCAGAAAGTAGGCCACCGCCCTGAGCACCGAGGTCTCGGCCTCGGTGCCGCTGAAGTACGCGAGCCCCACCGCCGCGATCCCCAGGGAATTTCCGATCTGCTGGGTGGTCGCCGCGATGCCCCCGCCCACCGATGCCTGGTCGCGGCGAACCCGTGACAGCGCATTGGCCATCAACGGCCCCATGAGACAACCCAGACCGATGCCCTGCAGCGCACAGCTGATCGCAACGGCAACGACGCGGCCGAAACCTGGCGCGAGGATGGGTGGCACCAGCATCAACACGTGGCCTGCGGCCAGCGTGCACAGCCCCACGGCCGCCCACCGATCACCCAAGCGCAGCTTCACGACGGTCGACGACGAGGTTCCCACGAACCACGCCGCCATCCACGCGAAAAACAGTCCCACCTGGATCGGCTGGAACCCGTCGCCGACGCGCAGCTCGAGCGCGAGCACGAAGTAGAAGGACGCAACGCCGCCGTAGAACGCGAGGATCATCAAGAGCGACAGCCAGAAGCGGCCGGTTCCCAGGATCCCGGCCGGCACGATGCGCTCATCACCGGTGCGGGCCCCCAGCGCTTGCCAGCCCCACAAGAGTGCCGCACTCGCCAGCCCGATGCCCAGCACAGAAAAACTCCAGCCGGGCCAGCCCTGTTCCCGGCCCAGGATCAAGAACGCGCATACACCGGTCAGCGCGGCGCTGAGCAACAAGGCTCCCACAGCGTCAATCTTTTGGCGAGGCGATCCCGGGCCGTCCCTGGCCGTGCGACTGAAGAACATGGCCACGACACAAAGCGGCAGGCTCAGGAGAAAACAGGCTCGCCAGCCTTGGTCCACCGGCAAATGGTTGACGAGCGCGCCCCCGATGAGTTGGGCCACGATGCCCGCACAGCCCAACGAGGCGGCGTACAGGTTGAAGACACGCCCCCGCTGTGCGGGCTCGAAATTGACCGAAAGAAGCCCGAGCACCTGCGGCTGCGTCATCGCGCCGGCCAGGCCCTGCAGAACACGAAAGCCGATGAGCGCCATCGGCGAGGTGGCGAAGGCGCACCCTGCCGTCGCCGCAGCGAAGGTCGCCAGGCCCCAGATCAAGACGCGGCGACGGCCGAAGAGGTCACCGAGCCGCCCGCCGACGACGAGCAGGCTGGCGTTGGCAATCGCGTAAGCCGCGAGCACCAACTGCAGCTCTGCCTTGCTCGCACCCAGAGACGCTTCAATTGCTGGAAGGCATGCCAGCACGATGAAGAAGTCGAGCACCACCACCGACGCGGCCGACAGCAGGCCCACAAGCAACTGCGCCTGCCGCGAGCGCCGGAACGGTGTTCTCCGCGTGCGGCTCACTCCCCTACGTTGCCTGATGCGAGCGCCGGGCCGAGCCCGTTGTTTGCTCGAAGACAAGCGCGTGCGCGACCGTGTTGGCGGAGACCGATGTGTTCAGCGGCGCCGAATGACGCACCGGCTTGGGTGGTACCGAGCCGGGCGACAGGATGTCGCCCGGGGAGCCGACAAACGGCACCTGCTCGAAGGAAACACCGCCCCGCAGCCCCTTCCATTGCTCTCGGGTGAGACAAAACTCTTGCAATGGCACTTCAGTTCCGGACTCGGTGCGCCGAAAAACAAGGCTTGCCGGCGTGAGGCCACATCTTTCCAGGATCTTGCGGGACCCCAGATTGTTCGGAGCAGCCGCGGCGATGAGCGTAGAAACATTCGACAACGAAAAGGCCGCATCCACACAGGCTGCGGTCAGCTCGTGGCTGAAGTGCCCTTGCCAGAACTTGTCATGCGTCCAGATGCCCATTTCAACCCATGAAGGGACAAGCGCATGAGGCTGGAATCTGTACAGCGACACCCACTCGCCGGTGCTTTTGATCACCGCCGACAGCGCCGCAAGGCGGCCGCGCTGTGCGGCATCGATGATCGTGTCGACGCGGGCGAGCACAGCGCGTTCGTCTTCAGGCTGATCCCACATCAGATGCGCGTTGAACTGCGGGTTGCGGGCGGCCTGGAACAAGGGCCAAGCGTCAGCCAGCGCGACCGGGCGCAGCGCGAGTCTCGGGCTGTAGACGCGCGCCAGCTGGTCGGTCAGCGTGTGGTAGTCAAGCGTCATCGAATGGCTCTCCAAGGGAACTCGGGGCCAGCCGACCCAACCGCAGAACACCTAAATACTCTCGCCGCGATTCTAGCGGGGCGGTCCGAATCCAGCGTTTCATGGAGTAAGAAGAATGATTGCTACAGCGCCTGACGGGCTTGCCGGCGTGGTCGACGCGATCGACCTGGACAGCATGCTCGCCGAAGCCGGCGAGGCGGTGACCTATGTCGACCAGAACTGGATCGTGCGGTTCTGCAACGACGCATACCTGAACAACATCGGCATGAGCCGGCGCGAGGTCATCGGGCGAACACCGTTCGACTTCGTGCCGCTGTTCAAGCGATCGATCTTCTACGAAGCGTTCGAAACCTGCCGACTCACGCGCCAGCCGATGAGCCGCATCGGTTTCTCCACGGTCCTCAATCGGTGGTTGATGGTGCGCGTCTTTCCGGTGGGCAACGGAGTACTGATGCTCGCCAACGACGCCTCCGAGAGTGTCGTTAAGCAGCAGCAGTTGGCGCAGAAAGCTCTGCGCGACCCGCTGACGGAACTGGGCAACAAGCTCGCGATGGAACAACAGGTGAGCGAACTGCTGCGCCGGGCGCAACCGTTTTCGGTGATCGTGCTCGGCCTCGACCGGTTCAAGGAAGTGAACGACGCGCATGGTTATGCCCTGGGCGACATGGTGCTGCTGGAGGTGGCGTCGACGATTCAAAGCTCGACCGTCAGCGGCGAGACGCTCTACCGCTTCAGCGGCGACGAGTTCGCCGTGGTGCGTGAGGGCCTCGTCGACGGCGTGTCCGAGCGTGCGAAGTGTTTGATCGCGGCCGTCAAGAAGCCGATCGCACTCGCCGGGGTCCGAATCGTTCTGGCATCCTCGGCCGGCACGGTCGAGTGCCCGAAAAACGGCGACGAATTCGAACTGATCGTCAAGCGCGCGGGTCTTGCGTTGCGCGATGCGAAGAAGGGTGGCCGCGACGGCGTCACGGCGTATCGAACCGAGTTGGAACTGGCCACACAGGTCCGCGCCGTGCTTGAAAGCGAGTTCAGGACGGCGCTCGACGGCAACCAGTTTGCACTCGTCATTCAGCCCAAGGTGTCGTTGACGACTGGCTGCGTCGTGGGCGGCGAAGCGCTTATTCGCTGGGCCCACCCGAAGCGTGGCATGTTGGCCCCGGGCGTGTTTCTGGGTCTCGCTGAAGAAATCGGTGCGATGGTCGCGCTGGATCAATGGGTGTTGAAGCAGGCCTTGCGCTACTGCGCCGAGCTCGCGACCAAGGGTTTGCGGGTTCCGATCAGCATCAACCTGTCGGTCGATTCGCTGAGCGACATGTACCTGGCCGAACGTGTGGGCAGCGCGCTGGCCGAAGCGCAGGTCGAGGCCGGGCTGCTGGAAGTCGAGATTCCGGAAGGCGCCCTGATGCACGACGTGAAGGCCAGCGGTGAGGTGCTCGGGCAGCTCCACGCGATGGGCGTGAGCATCAGCATCGATGACTTCGGAACAGGCTACTCGTCGTTCGCGTACCTGGCGCGCTTCCCGGTCAACTCGCTGAAGATCGACCGTTCTTTCGTCAGCGAACTGGGTTCCAGCGAAACAAGCCGAAGAATCGTCGAGGGGATGATCCGGCTCGCCCACTCCTTGTCGCTCGACGTGATCGCCGAAGGCGCCGAAACCGATGAGCAACTCGCCGTTCTTCGTTCCATGCGCTGCGACACCGTGCAAGGCTATGTGATGGCCAAGCCCATGCCGCTGCGGGCCTTCGAGACTTTCGTACGCGAGCGCCAGCGCGAAGGGCTGCCCAACGCCTTGTCGATCTGAGCGCTTGCGACGGGCCACCGACGGCCCTTCGCCCTGCCTGCCCTGTAAGAGCTGCCAGTTGAGCCGCGCTGGTTGCGCGGCTATGCTGCGCTGCCGAACGTCGCTCTTCGGCCGCTTTCAGCGGTCGTGACGCTCGGCCCTGAAAAAGGCTTGCTTTGCGGGCGCACAAGGATGCACGGATGAGGCTGTCGTTGCGGTTCGCGGACTGGCCGCTTCGCGCGAAGATGGCAGCGTTGCTGGTGGTGGCCTCACTGCTCCCACTGGCGATCTGGGCCTACGTCGATGTGCGCCAGGAGCAGGCGCGTTTGCTGAGTGGCGTGAAAGACATCCTGGCCGCCCGAGGCGACCAGATCGCGCACGAACTCGACGCCCTTCATCGCGACCACCAGCACGCGGCCGACCGCATCGCGCGATTCCCCGACACCGCAGCCTACTGCGCCGAGACACCCGAAGCCCGCACGGCGCACCATGCGCGGATGCTGGGCATCCTGGCCGCCTATCCCGCCAGCGATGCCGGTATCCGCGGCGCGGCGCTGCTCGACGGCTCCGGGCGCATCGTCATCGCCACCGAAGCGCCATTGACCGGGGCAGATCTCGCCGACCGCCCCGTCGTGCGCGCGGCCTTGCAGGGCCGCGCGGTCACCTCCGACCCCTTCGTCTCGTCGCCCCGCAGCGGATCGGTTCCGACGATCGCGTACATGGCGCCGATGCTCGGCCCCGATCAGAAGGTGGCCTGCGTGGCCGTGCTGTGGGTGCGCGCGGCTTCGTTGTGGGCCACCGTCAAGGCCTCGAATGCGCTGGCCGGCCCGGGGAGCTTCGCGGTGCTGTTCGACCGCGAGGGCATTCGCATCGCCCACACCTTCAGCGACGACATCGTCTTCCATGCGGCCGGCAAGCTCGACCCGGCAACGGTCGATCGCCTCGTCGCCGAACGCCGCTTCGGTGAGCGCACGCGCGCGCTGCTCGACGACGTGCGCCCTTTCCCGGAACTGTTCGAGCGCGCCCGTTCCGCGTCGCCCGACCTGAGCGTGTTTCGGGGGTTTGCGCAGGTCAATCAAGCCTGGAACTATGGCGTCGCGCGCCGCTTCGAGACGGTGCCGTGGACCGTGTTCTACATGGTCCCCGAGGCGGCCGTGGTGGCCCAGATCGCCAAATCCACGCAGAACCGGGTCTTGCTCGCGATGGGCATCATCGGCCTTGCCGGCATGGTGGGGCTCGCGTTCACCACCGGCATTCTTCGCCCGGTTCGTTCGCTGACCCGCGCCGTCGGCTCGATCGCAGAGGGTGACCTGGGCGCCCGCGTGACAGAGCCGCGCGGCGACGAGTTGGGGCGCCTCGGCGACAGTTTCAACGCCATGGCCGAGCGCATCCAGCAACAGGACATGGCGCTGCGCCAGTCGCGTGACCAACTCGATGCGCAAGTGCAGTTGCGCACCGCCGAATTGACCCAAACGACGCTCGACCTCCAGGCCGAAATTGCCGAACGGGCGCGCATGGAGAGTGTGCTGCGAGAACGCGACACCGGCTTGCACCGCGCCCACGTGATGACGAAGCTGGCCCACGTCATCACGCGGCCCGACGGATCGTTCGAGACCTGGTCCGAGACCCTGCCGCCACTGGCCGGCGTCGAGCCGGCGCGCATGCCAAGGAGCACCCGCGAGTGGATGGGGCTGCTGCACCCGGACGACCGTTCGGCGTTTCGAAACGCCAGCATCGCCGCCGCCGTCACCGAGGGCCGCACGGATGTCGAATACCGATTGCGGCGCGGCGACGGCACGTGGGTCCACGTGCGCCAGGTGATCGAACCCATTCCCGGGTGGGCCGACGCCGAAGGCAAGATGCGCTGGTTCAGCACCTTGCAGGACGTGACCGAGCAGACACGTGCCAATGAAGAGCTGCGCGAGAGCGAGGAGCGCACCCGCCTGATCGTCGACACCGCGCTCGACGCCGTGGTCACGATGGACGGTGCGGGCACCATCACGGGCTGGAGCCCGCAGGCCGAGACGACGTTCGGCTGGACCCGTGCCGAGGCGCTGGGGCGCTCGCTTGCGCAGACGATCATTCCGCCGCGCCTGCGCGACGATCATCAACACGGCCTCGAGCGCTATCTGGCCACCGGCGTGGCCGTGGTGCTGAACAAGCGCATCGAACTGTCCGCACTGCACCGCGACGGCCGGGAATTTCCCATCGACCTCTCGATCACCCCGATTCGAACCGGCAGCGCACCGAGCTTCAGCGCCTTTGTGCGCGACATCACCGACCGCAAGCTCGCGCAGGCCCACCTGCAGGCCCAACTCGAACGCCTCACGTTGCTGGACCAGATCACCCGCGCGATCGGCGAGCGCCAAGACCTGCAAAGCATCTACCAGGTGGCGATCCGCAGCCTGGAGGAACGCTTGCCGGTGGACTTCGCCTGTGTCTTGCATTACGACACGGCAGCCGAAGCACTGACGGTCATCCGTGTGGGCGCGCACAGCCAGGCCTTGGCGATGGAACTCGCAATGCACGAGCAGTCGCGCGTCGAGATCGATCAGAACGGCCTGTCGCGCTGCGTGCGCGGCGAGTTGGTGTACGAGGAAGACGTGCAGGCGATCCCGTTCCCGTTCCCGCAGCGGCTTGCGCGCGGCGGCTTGCGCTCGATGATTGCGGCACCGCTGCAGTCGGAAAGCCGCGTGTTCGGCGTTCTGCTGGTCGCGCGCCTATTGCCCCAGGCCTTCAGCAGCAGCGACTGCGAGTTCCTGCGGCAGTTGAGTTCCCATGTGGCGCTCGCGGCCCAGCAGGCCGAGCTGCACGGCGCGCTGCAGCAGGCGTATGACGACTTGCGCCAGAGCCAGCAAACCGTGATGCAGCAAGAACGCCTGCGCGCGCTCGGCCAGATGGCCAGCGGCATCGCCCACGACATCAACAACGCCATCTCGCCGGTGGCGCTGTACACCGAGAGCCTGCTGGAAAGAGAAACCCATCTGAGCGAGCGCGGGCGCGGTTACCTGGTCACGATCGCACGCGCCATCGACGACGTGGCGGCGACCGTGGCACGCATGCGCGAGTTCTACCGCCAGCGCGAGCCGCAGCTGCTCGCCGCGCCGGTGCGCTTGAATGCGCTGGTGCAGCAGGTGCTCGACCTGACGCGCGCCCGCTGGAGCGACATGCCGCAGCAGCGTGGCATGGTGGTTCGGCTCGAAACCGATCTGGCACCCGACCTGCCGACCGTGCTGGGCGTCGAAGGCGAAGTGCGCGAGGCGATGATCAACCTGATCTTCAACGCGGTGGATGCCATGCCCAACGGCGGCGTGCTGACGCTGCGCACGCGCTGTGTCGATGCGCCTGCGGGTGACGCCGGGGCCAGCGCGCGCCTCGCGATTCTCGAGGTGTGCGACACCGGCACGGGCATGGATGACGACACGCGGCGGCGCTGCCTTGAACCCTTTTTCACGACCAAGGGCGAGCGTGGCACCGGCCTGGGTCTGGCCATGGTGTATGGCGCCGCGCAGCGGCACGGTGCGGAGATCGACATCGAGAGCAGCGTCGGCGCCGGCACGACGGTGCGCCTGAGCTTCCCCGTTCCGGCGGTCGAGCCCGCGGCCTTGGTGGTGCCCTCGCCACAAGCCCCGATGTCACGTCTGCGCATCCTGATCGTCGACGACGATCCGGTGATGCTGAAGTCCTTGTGCGACACGCTCCAGCTCGACGGCCATGTCGTGGCCACCGCCAACGGCGGCCAGGCCGGCATCGACCTGTTCCTTGCCGCCCGCCGGCCCGAAGAGGCCTTCGATGTGGTCATCACCGATCTGGGCATGCCCTACGTCGACGGGCGCAAGGTGGCCAGCGCCGTGAAGGCGAGCGCCCCCGCGACCCCGGTGATCCTGCTGACCGGGTGGGGGCAGCGGCTGATGGCCGAAGGCGACATTCCGCAACACATGGACCGGGTGCTGAGCAAACCCCCCAAACTGCGCGACCTGCGTGCGGCCCTGGCCCAGCTGGCCGGCCCGGCCCGATCGAACGGTCGGGGATGATTCGATGAGGAACCCCATGACCGAGCCCCCCAAAGCGCGACTGCTGATCGTCGACGACGAAGCGGCGCAAATGCAGGCGCTGTGCGACACCCTGGAAGACCACGGCTACGAGGTCGTCGGGCGCTCCACGGGTGACATGGGCCTGGCCGCGCTGCGCGAGGCGCCGTTCGACCTGCTGCTGGCCGACCTGATGATGCCGGGGATGAACGGGATCGAGTTGCTCCGGGCTGCGCTGGCCATCGACCCCACGCTCGTCGGCATCATCATGACCGGCGAGGGAACGATCGGCAGCGCCGTCGAAGCGATGCAGTCGGGTGCGCTGGACTACATCCTCAAACCGTTCAAGTTGAGCGCGATCCTGCCGGTGCTGGGCCGTGGCCTGACGGTACGGCGCCTGCGGCTGGAGAACGAGGCGCTGGCGCGGCGTGTGCGCGAGCACGCGGCCGAAGTCGAGGCGACCAACCGCGAGCTCGATGCGTTCACGCGCTCGGCCTCGCACGACCTTCGTTCACCGTTGAACGTCGTCCTGGGGTTCTCTGCCCTGCTGGTGCAGGAGCTCGGCCCGTCAATCCCGCCCGAACAGCGCACCTGGCTGCTCCACGTCGAGCGCTCGGCGCAGCGCATGTCCCAGTTGATCGATGCCCTGATGCGCTTGTCGCGCGCGGGGCGGCAGGTCTTGAAACTGCAGCCGGTGGACGTCGCCTCGCTCGTGCACAGCGTCGTCGACGAACTGCGCCAAGAGCAGCCACAGCGTCAGGTCACGCTGGAGTTGGGCGAATTGCCAACGATCATGGCCGACGCGCAACTGCTGCGGCAGCTCTTCGTCAACCTGCTGTCGAACGCGTTCAAGTTCACTCGCAACACCGAGCACGCCGTGATCACGGTGGGTTGCGAAGCGGGCGAAGAGGAACAGGTCTTTTTTGTCCGCGACAACGGTGCGGGCTTCGACATGACCCACGCCCACCACCTGTTCGACGCCTTCCAGCGCTTCCACCGCGCCGACGAGTTCGAAGGCAGCGGCGTCGGGCTGTCCATCGTTCAGCGCGTCGTTCAGCGCCACGGCGGCCGCATCTGGGCACAGGCTGCGCCGGGCCAGGGAGCGAGCTTCTACTTCACGTTGCAGGCCGCGGAGTCGAAACCGGGTTAGGGCCGCGGAAGAGGTTCACGCGCAGGGCACGATCTTGAACTCGACCCGGCGGTCGAGTGCATCGACCGAGTTGTCGGTGCCGCTGCCGACGATGTTCTCGCGAAAGCCCATGCCGCTCGGCTTGGCGCGTGTACCGAGCGGCGCGGCTTCGGCGGTCAGGCGCTGGCGGATGTAGGTGGCGCGCTGCATCGACAGTGCGTCGTTGGTCTGCTCCGAGCCGGTGCGGCTGGTGTGGCCGACGATGTTCATGCAGGCCTTCGCGGCCGTGCCTTCCTTGGCGATCTGGCGCAGCCACATCGTGTACGGGCCGCTGACCTTCGGGTCGGACCAGAACACCGTGCTGCCCGGGTTGAACAGGAACTTCACGCCGAGCTGGTTGTAGCTGATGCCGTAGGCCACGACCTTGCCGAACGCGAGCTCGGCCTCGGCCGTGCGGCCGAGCTTGGTGTTGGCGAGGTAGATGCCGTTGAGCACCCGCAGCTGCTCGCCGCCCGGCGCACCGCCGGCGGCGCGGTACTGGGCCAGCGCGTCCTGGTACTTCTCGGCGTTGTAGAGCGCGGTCGCGTCGTTGATGACGGTGGCCACCGCAACACGCTCGATGTAGTACGCGTCGGCGCGCTGCCCCGGCGGCGTGGCCGAGGTTTTCACGTAGCCGTCGATGACCTGGTCTTTCACCAGCACCGGGCTGTCCTGGTAGTAGGGCAGCGGAGTGTGGTCCAGGCCTTCGTCGCGGGCCAGCGCGGCGGCTTGCGCGACCACGTTGCCGCTTTTCAGTTCGGTGAGTGCCAGGTTGATCTGCAACGGCCCTTTGCTCTTGCCGGCCTGCACGCGGGTCATCGTGCCGGTCAGCAGGTACTGCGCCTTGCCGAGGTTGGCGCTCTGGAACGGCAGGATCTCGATGGAATCGAACTTCGTGCCCATGCGCTCGGTGACCCGCCGCTCGAGCAACTGCGTGGCATTGGTCTGCTGGCCGCTGCTGGCGTCGAGCATCGAGTCGAGCACCACGCCGCGCTTGGCGATCTTGGCTTCGACCTTGGCGAGGAACGCCGGCAGCTTCTGGGTTTGCGCCACCAGGCCGTCGGTGGCTTGCGCAACGGCTTCCTCGAAAGGCAGCTCGGTGCTGGACGACGTGGCTTGCGGCGCGGCACACGCGGCGAGCAGCACGGCGGCTGCGGCACTCAGCAAGACGGACAGGCCGCGACGGCGCAGCAGAGGTTTGAGCATCATCGGCATTCCTTCTTCAAGAACTCGGCCTCGCTGGCCGTCAGCGGCTCCAGCGAGGCCTTTTGCAGAATATCACTGCACCTGGCCTTCGTCACCGCTGTGTTCGTGGGGGCTGTGCGCTCGGCGGCCGGACGCGGCGCAGGTTCAGGAGCAGCCGGCCGCGGCTCGGCGATGCGCGGCTCGGCAACGCGCGCCTCGCGTTTGGGTTTGCTCACCGTCGCGCTCTCGGTCGGCGCTGGCGCGGGCGGCGCTGGTGCAGCTTGGGGTGGCGGTGCGGGCCTGGCTTCGACCAGAGGCGCGGGGGCAGCGACGATCGGCGGTGCAGGAGCCGGCGTGACGATGGCGGGCGCCGCAGCGCGCGGAGGCGGAGGCACCGGTGCGGCAACGGCGGACGCGGCAGGCGCGGCCTTCTCCGCAACAGGTTCGGCGCCGCCCGGTTTCGCGTCGCGATCGCCTCCGAAGTAATACCCCGCGGTCGCCAGCCCGAGCAGACCCGCGGTGCCGATCAAGGCGTAGACCAGGGTTCGACGCCGCCGCAGCGGCGTGCCCGCGGGCGCGGGACCCGTGCCGAGCACGATGTCGGGTGCGGCAGCCCGCGCCGCGGGCGCCGGGCGCGGTGCGGGCGGCACGGTCGGCTCGGGCAAGGCCGAATCGAACGGCGCGGCGAAAGTCGACGCGAAGCCCACCGACGGTTCTACCTGCGCTTCGCGCCCGTCGAGCAGGGCACGGAACGCGGCCACGGTCTGCGGCCGATCGGCCGGGCGCAGGGCGAGTGCCGCGTCGATGGCCGTCAGGAAGGGCTCGCTGTAGCGCCCGGCCGCCACTTCGGAGAGCGGCCGCAGCCGGTCGTCCATCAGCCGTTCGACCGACGAGACCGGCGCATGCCCGGTGACGGCCGTGTAGACCACGCTGGCCAGCGCATACAGGTCGGTCCACGCGCCCTGCGTCATCGCCGAGCTTTCGCCGTACTGCTCGATCGGCGCGAAACCGGGCTTGAGCACGACGGTGAGGGCGTGCGTCATGTCGCCGATCACACGCCGCGCCGCGCCGAAGTCGAGCAACAGCGGCCCGCTGGCGGTGAGCAGGATGTTGTCGGGCGCGATGTCGCGGTGAAAGCAGTGCGCCGCGTGCATCACCGCGAGCGCGTCGAGCAGCGGGCGCAGCCAGGTGCGCAATGCGGCTTCGTCGGGTGCGTGGCCGAGATCGGCGAGCACCTTCTTCAACGTGGGCCCTTCGTAGTAGGGCATCACCATGTAGGCGGTGTTGTTCTCTTCCCAGAAGCGGTAGACCTTCACCAGCGACGGGTGGTCGAAGCGCGCCAGCAGCCGCGCTTCGTTCAGGAAACTCTTCAAGCCGAGCGCGAAGGTCTCCTGGTGGCGCGTGGACTTCACCACCACCGCCATCGACGCGTTTGCACGCGAGGCCATCGACGAAGGCAGGTATTCCTTGATCGCCACGCGGCGCTGCAGCGACACGTCAAAAGCGAGGTAGACGATGCCGAAGCCGCCTTCGCCGATCAGCCCGGTGATCTTGTAGTCGCGGATGCGCGTGCCTTCGGGCAGCGTGTGCACCGACATCGACGAGCTCTGCGCGAATTCCGAGGCCGCGCCGTCGCGCGCCACCGGCCCGGTGACCGTGCGTTCGTCGTCTTCGCTGTTGCGGCTCATCGGGGTTTCAAGCCGGCGCTGCCTGGCGGCGGCCGAACATGTTCCAGCCCTGCATGCTCATCACCGCTTCACCGTGCTGGTTCAGCACTTGCCACCCTGACTGCACCAGCCCCGCGGTGGGCCGGCTCGCCATCGGCCGGGACGCGAGCACAGTGAGACGCACGCGCAGCGTGTCACCGGGGTACACGGGCTTGAGCCAGCGCAGGTTGTCGATGCCAGGCGAACCCAGGCTGCTCGAGACGAGCAGGTAGTCGTCGCACATCATGCGCATCGCCATTGAACAGGTGTGCCAGCCGCTCGCGGCGAGCTTGCCGAAGAACGAGGCTTCGGCGGCCGTGTCGTCGAGGTGAAACGGCTGCGGATCGAACTGCTGCGCGAACGCGAGCACGGCTTCACGCGTGACCAGCATGTGGCCGAACTCGCGCACCTGGCCCACGGGGAAGTCTTCCCAGAAGTAGAGGATCTGGCGGGGTGCGGCGGCGGGAATCTGAGTCATTCGGAGCGCTCGGGTGCGGAGGCGGTGGCCAAGGATAACGAGTCGGCCTGCACACCGCCCCACACGCACTCGGCGGCGGCCAGGTCTTCGAGCGCGGTGCCGACGGCCTTGAAGAGCGTGATCTGCGCAGCGTCGCCGCGGCCGGGGCGCGTGCCGCGGCACAGCTCGGCGAGCGTCCCCGCCAGGCACTGGGCGTCGAAGGCGCCGGCTTCGACAGCCCGCAGCACGTCACCCGACTTGGCCAGCGCTTCGAGCGTGTCCACGAACACGCGGCTGCGCTGGAAACACGCCGCGTCGGCTTCGCACATGGCCGGCGTGAAGCTGCCGATCAGGTCGAGGTGGGTGCCGGGTTCCAGCCATTCACCGCGGATCAACGCGCTGCTCGACAAGGTGGCGCAGCTGACGATGTCGGCCGCCGCCACCGCAGCGGCCAGGTCGGTGCTGGCGTGCGCGTTGAAGCCCTGTTCGCGCAGCCGGCCCGCCAGCGCCTCGGCGGGCGCCGCGCGGTGGTTCCAGATCACCACCTCGGTGAGCGGCCGCACCACCTGCATCGCCTCGGCGATCAGCGACGCGACACGGCCGCTGCCGACCACGAGCAAGCGGCTCGCATCGGTACGCGCCAAAAAGGAAGTTGCGAGCGCCGAGGCGGCTGCCGTGCGGCGCGAGGTGATCTCATTGCCGTCGATCTGCGCCAGCGGCACACCGGTGGCCGCGTCGAACAGCAGGTAGGTCGAGTGCAGGCCGGGCTGGCCGAAGGCCGAGTTGCCGGGGAAGATCGTCACCGTCTTGATGCCGAGGTGCCGCCCGGCGCGCCACGCCGGCATCAGCAGCAGCGTGCCTTGACCCACCGCGTGCGTGTGGCGCAGCGGTACTTCGCAGCCTTCGATGAACATCCGCCGCGTTGCCTCGATCAACTTTGCTGCGCCGAGGTGGCGGCGCGTCGTGTCGGCGTCGATGACGCGCATCACTCGGTGGCGGCGTCGGCCGGCCGGTTAAGCACCCAGCGTTGGCACAGGCCGCGCTCGAAATCGAGCACGACCTCGGAGCCGCCTTCATCGGCCCAGGCCCAGCGCTCGGGCGTCTCCGAAACCCGCCGCCCCAGGCTCTTGGTGAGGGCGACCACCTTGATCATCGGCATGCCGGCCTGCAATTTCGCGTTCAACATCACGGCGCTGTCGACGTGGCCGACCGGCGCGCTGCCGGCATTGCGCAGCACCCGCAGCGAGCGGTTGAACTGCATCAACAGCCAGAACGCGATGACGCTGACGGCCAGCGCCACACCAGGCCAGCCATAGCCTTGCCAGCCCGCTGCCACCGCGACAGCGGCCAGTGCCCATCCGAGAATCGGGTTCATCGCGTCGCGGCCTGCGTGTGGGTTGGAGCCGCGCCCTCGAGCCGGCCGACGAAGCCGCTGCGCAAGGCATCGGCCCAGTCGGGGCGCTGCTCTTGGTCGGCGCGCCGCGCCGCGGCTTCCCAGTCGTAGGCGACGGCCCGCAGCGTGACGCTCCAGCCGGCCGGGCCGCGCTCCATCAGCGCATAGCGGGCATGCGGGGCGCCGGTCTCGATCACGTGCCGGTGCACATGATCGTCGTCGAAGCCTTGCAGACCGACGCTTCCCGGGTTGACGATCAGGCGCCCGTCGGCGAGCTGCAACAGGCGCGGCACGTGGCTGTGGCCGCACAGGATCAGGCCGTGCGGCACGCCGTGCAAGGCCGCGCCGGCACGTGCGGTGGCTTCGAGCGGCGTGGCGGCCCGCACGCCGTTGGCACCACGGCCCACACCGTCGAATCCGGACACCGGGGTTTCCAGAAAGTAGACCAGGTCGCTCGCCGGCGTGCCGTGGCAGCAGAACACCTCGTCGCTCAGCGCCAGCGTCGGCGGCAGGCTCGCGAGCCACTCGCGGTGGCGCGGCTGCAGCTCGGCGGCGGTGTGCGCGTCGCTTGCGCTCATGCGCTCGCGCGGCAGCGTCAGCAACTGGCGCTCGTGGTTGCCGGCGATCGTCGGCAGGCCGAGCGCCATCAGCCGCTCTGCGGTGGCCGCGCCCCACAGCGGGCCGGACAGGATGTCGCCGAGGTTGACGATGCGCTCGACGTCGTGCGCGGCGATGTCGGCCAGTACCGCTTCGAGCGCCGGCAGGTTGCCGTGGATGTCGGAAATCGCGGCGAGTCTCATCACAGGCTCCTTGCCAGGTCGATGGCTTGTTCGATGCGCTCCACGGCGTGGATTGTCAGCCCCTCGATCGGTTTTTTCGGCGCATTGGCCTTGGGCACCAC
>Ga0307516_10000661_pt1 | contig 46546 bp, 41 predicted proteins | sample 19_EM_MG_FD_203310 | JGI IMG/M metagenome (GOLD analysis project Ga0307516, IMG submission 203310) | Populus trichocarpa ectomycorrhiza microbial communities from riparian zone in the Pacific Northwest, United States - 19_EM | ecosystem: Host-associated > Plants > Roots > Unclassified | place... | reverse complement strand
CCACGACCGCGCGCTGAGAGGCCAGCATGGACACCATCCCGCACCAGGCCCTGGCCGGGCGCACGGCGGTGGTCACCGGCGGCGCCGGCGGCATCGGCCGGGCCTGTGCCGAGCGGCTCGCCCGGGCCGGTGCCCGGGTGATCGTGCTCGACCGCGACGGCGCCGCGGCCGAGCGGGTCGCCGCCGAGATCGGCGGCACCGCCCGGACCGTGGACCTGTCCGACCTGGCGGCGGTCGACCGGCTCGACCCGGCCATGGACATCGTGGTCAACAACGCCGGGCTGCAGCACGTCTCGCCGCTGCATGAGTTCCCGCCGGAGACGTTCTCGCTGATCCTGCGGCTGATGCTGGAGGCGCCCTTCCGGCTGGTGCGCCGCTGCCTGCCGCACATGTACGCGCAGGGCTGGGGCCGCATCGTCAACGTGTCCTCGGTGCACGGGCTGCGCGCCTCGCCGTACAAGGCGGCGTACGTGTCGGCCAAGCACGGGCTGGAGGGCCTGTCCAAGGTGATCGCGCTGGAGGGCGCGCCGCACGGGGTCACCTCCAACTGCGTCAACCCGGCGTACGTGCGCACCCCGCTGGTGGAGGCGCAGATCGCCGCCCAGGCGGCCAGCCACGGCATCGCCGAGGAACAGGTTCTCGAGGAGGTGATGCTGGCGCCGGTCGCCCTCAAGCGGCTGGTCGAGCCGGCCGAGGTCGCCGAGCTGGTGGCGTACCTGTGCTCGCCGCCGGCCTCCTTCATCACCGGCGCCTCGATGATGCTGGACGGCGGATGGACGGCACGGTGAGCGGCGTCTTCCTGGAGCTGCTGCTGCGCGAGGCGGCGGCGGTCGAGTTCGAACGGCCGCTGCTGGAGGCCCGGGCGCAGGGCCGCCCGCCGGCCGAACTGGCGGAGCTGGACGAGCTCAAGGCGCTCGCCCTGCGGGTCCGGGCCCTGCTGGAACGGCGGCGCCGGCGCGAGGCCGAGCTGAGCGCCCTGGTCGACACCGTCGGCGACCTGGCCACCCTGCGCGAGATCGACGCGGTGCTGGAGGCGATCGTGCGCCGGGCCCGCGAGCTGCTCGACGCCGACGTCGCCTACATGACCCTCAACGACACCGAGCGCGGCGACACGTACATGCGGGTCACCTACGGCTCGGTGTCGGCCCGCTTCCAGCAGCTGCGGCTGCCGCTCGGCGCCGGGCTGGGCGGCCTGGTCGCGCAGACCGCCGTGCCCTACGTCACCGCCGACTACGCCGCCGACGACCGCTTCCAGCACACCGACGAGATCGAGAGCGGCGTCGCCGAGGAGGGGCTGGTCGCGATCCTCGGCGTGCCGATGCGGCTGGGCACCCGGGTGCTGGGCGTGTTGTTCGCCGCCAACCGCAGCGCGCGCCCGTTCACCCGCCAGGAGGTGACGCTGCTCGGTTCGCTCGCGGCGCACGCCTCCGTCGCGCTGGACAACACCCGCCTGCTCGGCGAGACCCGCGCCGCCCTGGAGGAGCTCGGCGCGGTCAACACCGTCGTGCGCCGGCACAGCGACTCCCTGGAACGCGCGGCGGAGGCGCACGACCGGATGACCGAGGTGATCCTGCGCGGCGGCGGCCTGGACGACCTCGCCGCCGTCGTCGCCGAGGTGCTCGGCGGCGAACTGGCCATCCTGGACGCCGACGGGCACTGCCTCGCCGCGGTCGGCGCCATCGCCGAGGTCGCCTCGCTCGCCGGTACGGCCGTGGCCGGCAACGGGCTCGGCCGGGCCACCCGCCACGGCGAGCACTGGGTGCTGGCCGCGGGCGCCGGCAGCGAGGCGCTGTGCACGCTCGTCCTGCGCGCGCCCGGGGAACTGAGCGAGACCGACACCCGCATCCTGGAACGCGCCGGGGTGGTCACCTCGCTGCTGCTGCTGTTCCGCCGCAGCCTGGCCCAGGCCGAGGGCCGGGTCCGCGGCGAGCTGCTCGAGGACCTGCTCAGCCGCGGTGTCGAAGACCCGGTGACGGTACGGCAGCGGGCCCGGCGGCTCGGCGTCGACCTCGACGCCGCGCATGTGCTGGTCGTGCTGACCTGCCCGCCCCGGCACCGCGAACGCGCCGCCCAGTGGAGCGCCGCGCAGGCGGCGGCGTGCGGCGGGCTGGCCGCCCAGCGCGAGGACGACGTGACCCTGCTCGTCGGCGGTGACCACCCCGGGGACACGGCCCGCCGGATGGCCCGCGACCTGGGTGGCTACCTCGGCGTACCGGTGACCGGGGGAGGAGCGGGACCGGTCGCCGGGCCGCAACAGGTGCCGGGGGCCTACGCCGAGGCGCAGCGGTGCGCCTCGGCGCTGCTCGCGCTGGGCCGGGCGGGCGACGGCGCCAGCGCCGCGGAGCTGGGCTTCGTCGGCCTGCTGGTCGGCGCCGACCGGGACGTGGGCGCGTTCGTCGCCGACACCCTCGGCGCACTGCTGGAATACGACCGGCGGCGCGGCACCGCCCTGTTGCTTACCCTGGAGTCCTACTTCGACGCCGGGGCCAACGCGGTCCGGGCGGCCGAGGCGCTGCACGTGCACGTCAACACGGTGACCCAGCGGATCGCCCGGATCGCCCAGGTGCTCGGCGCCGGCTGGCAGCGCCCCGACCGCAGCCTCGAACTGCAGCTCGCCCTGCGCCTGCACCGGCTCCGGAAAGCCACCCCCGGCACCGGACCAGTCGCACCATGACGGACATGCTCACGTCACTTCTGGCCGCCGTACTCGTCGCGGGTCTGTCCCCGGTCCCCGCCGCCGACCCGGCCTGCGCCGCACCCACGGTGCCCGGCGCCGAGCGGCAGCTCGCGGCCTGCCTGAGCGACCTGACCACCGCGGGCACGGTTGCCACCGGCGCGGCTCAGGGCTGCGGCTCGGCGAAGATCGGCAGGCCGTCGATGCTGACGTCGTTGCGCACCCGGCGGTATTCCGCGAGGTCCGCGTCGGTCTTCCGTTCGCTCCACCGCAGCAGCAGGTCGCGGTCGCCCTCGTAGGCCATCAGCGGCACCGAGTAGCCGCAGGAGTCGCTGACCCGGTGCACGTCGACGTCGATGATCGAGCGCACCCCGTGCCGGTCCGGCGCGGCCGGGAAGTGCCGCGCCAGCTCGGCGTGCTCCGGGTCGGTGATCGGCACGGCCCGTCCTCGGCCGTGTAGCCGCACGATGTTCGGCGGCCCCTGGAAGGCGCAGAACATCAGCGTGATCCGGCCGTTCTCCTTCAGGTGGGCGATCGTCTCCGCGCCGCTGCCGTGATAATCCAGGTACGCCACCCGGTGCTCACCGAGCACCACGAACGTGCCGCCCATGCCCTTGGGTGAGAGGTTGACATGCCCGTCCGGCCCGGACGGCGCGGTGGCGACGAAGAACATCACCTGCGCGTCGATGAACTCCCGCAACCGTCCGTCGATCCGCTCATGCAGCTTCATGCCGTTCATCCTGCCAAGCCGCGCGACCAGGTGGTCCCAGGGTGTTCGGGATCACCCGGGAGCCAGGACAGCTGGTCCGCCGGCCCGGCGAGCTCCGGGTCCGTGGCCCAGGCGGCGGGCTGCTTGCTGGGTCGAGTCGGCTGGGGCGGATGTTGGCGAGGTGGTCAGTTCACCTTGGCGCGACGGCTCGCTTCACGAAGGATCTGGTCGGCGGTCTGGTCGGGAGTAAGTGCTGAGGTGTCGAACCACCAGCCGAGGTCGGCGAGTTCTCGACGCATCTCGATGTCCAGGGGGGAGTAGTCGTAGTCGACCCGCTGGCGCGGATCCCGCGCCGCGTTGCGCTGCTGGCATACCTGGAGTCCGGGAGCGAGAACGACGAACATGACCGGGCGTGGCGCGAGCAGGCTCGCGATGAAATCCCATTGCTGACGGTCTGGAACGACATGATCGATAACCGTGGTGAAGTTCGCGTCGGTGTAGTTGGCGGCGAGCGTGCAGAGGTTGCGGTTGCAGAGGATGGTCTGTCGTTTCGCTTCGTCGGCCGGTTCGCCGAGGGCCCAGACGCCGCCGTTCACGATCATGGTTCTCAGCTCATCACCGTCCAGCCGGACGGACCGGGGCAGCAGCTCGGCGACCAGCTGGGTCACCGTCGACTTCCCCGCCCCCGGCATGCCGGTCACGATGAGACATCCGGATAGTTCGTTCGTGGCCATGGCCGTGATCCTTCTGAGGTGGCCGTGGAGCCGCACTCGAATTTCGACTACATCCGCTGGTGACCGGACGGGAGCGCATCGGGCGGCTGACGCACATCGGCGAGGCCGTGATCAACCGGGCCTGACCGCGCCCTCGCCGGCGACGGCCGCGGCGACGAAGGTCGCCAGCCACTCCCGGAAGCTCACCAGCCGGCTTGTGGCCTCGTCGAACACCGCCGGATCGGCGGGGGAGTCGTCGCGCCACAGCCGGCGCAGCGCGGCCTGGCTCAGCGCGAGTTGCGTGGCGGCGGCCTCGACGGCGGCGACGAGCTCCTGCCGGACACCCACCGCGGCGAACTGCACCGAGCCGCGGGCGGCGACCAGCGGCTCGCCCGGCTTGGCGAAGACCGTGGCTGCGTCGCCCCCGGCCCGGTCCGCGCCGATCCAGGCCAGCAGGTACTCCAGGTCCGTGGCGGCCACGGTCATTCGCCCGATCGCGGCCAGCGTCTGCTCCGACAGGTTCTGCACCCGCTCAGGGTGCCACGCCCCCGGGCCCGGACCGGGGCACCGGGCCGCGCCCCGCCGCCAGATCGTGCGGGCCGCGGAGGAGGAAAGTCCGGACGCCAGGTCAGCCGGCCGGGGGCCCGGCGAGCTCCAGGTGTTCTGTCGTACCGCTGCGGGGACGGTGCCTGGCTGCCGCGGATGCGTGCCCGCCACCGGGTCCGGGTTCCGTCTGCCCGGTGGAACGAGCCGGCGACGCCGATGCGGTCGAGGCACTACGCGGCTGCCGGTCGGTGCGGGATCGGCTGCCCGTGTTGCTGCTGTGCCGGGTTTAGGGCACTGCGTTGAGATCTTGGCATCCAGTGGCCATCCTGGAAACTTCTGCTTGGCAATCCCGTAGTCGATCCGCAATGCCTCGCCTGAGTGAACGCGCGTTCTCGCGGACGCCTCATGCGATCCCTGGCAACCAAACGACATCCCCGATCGTGGCACGTGACGCGAGGCCCGAAGAGGATGCTACAAACCCCCATTGAGGACTATCTCGTAGGAATCGACCGTCGACAGCCGCCGGGAAGTACTCCGACGGGCGCCGCGTGCAGATCTTGGCAGCGGATGGCCCCCAGGAGGGCCAAAAACGACCAAGATTCATCAAAGTTGCCGATAGTGGTCCGAACAAAGGCGACTTAACAGAACTTTCCGCTTCGGAAGAAATGTCTCCGATCAACCGGAGGCGGCGCTTGCTATCGGCTCCGGGTGGGCAGCGGCGCTGCATAGGCGAGCATTGCGAAGGCGAGAACGGCGGCGATCGTCCGGGCGGCGTGGGCGATCTGCCAGTTGTCTCGCGCCTGGGTCCAGTCGGCGGGCGGGGACTGGACGTTCCAGTGCAACTGGTCGGCGTTGATCGGAAGGTTGACCGCGAGTGTGAGGCCGAAGACGAGCAGCAGCAGAGCGAGTGCGGCCACGGTCAACCAGCGGGTGTTCGTTCGGAAGCTTCGGTAGGCCAGCACCGCCGTGGCGACCAGCGCCGGCAGGAGCGTGGCGACGGCAAGCTTGTCGAGGGAGTCGAGCTCGACCAGGCGGACCTGGGCGTAGACCGTGGCGTCGAAACTTCGCAGCGAGTATTCCAGGACGAGGACTCCGGTGAGGAAGCCGGCGAAGAGCCCGGCGAATATCAGGCTGGCGAGGAGTGCGTACTTCTTCATGATCATGTTCCTTCGTGATCGGCCGCCCGGGCGTGTCGTGCGTCAGCTTGCGACTCCGACGATCTGTTTGACGGTGTCCGGCTGGTGGAGCAGGGCGAGCATGTGGTGGGCGACGTCGGCGCGGGACACGGAGAACCCGCCCCGGATGTTGCGGTTCAGCGCGGTGCGATATCTGCCGGTCAGCGGCTTGTCGGTGAGCTTGGGCGGGCGGGACACCGTCCAGTCCAGGCCGCTGTCGCGCAGGATCTGCTCGGTCACGGCCAGGTCGGCGTAGTGCCGGCCGAACATCGTCCGGGCCAGCGGAGCGCCGAGGTGCCGCATGAAGAAGCCGTCGCCGGGGTCATGCCGGGGCGGCTTGGGCTGGCCCGGCACCGGCACCGTGCCGACGGGTGCGGCGCTGACGATGATGATCCGCCGGGCCTGCTCGGCCCGCATCGCCTCGACGATCGCGCGGGTGCCGCGCGAGGTGATGCCGGCGTCCGCGCGCGGATCGCGTGGGCCGAGCGCGGACAATACGGCGTCGGCGCCGTGCACCGCCCCGGCGAGTGCCCGCGGGTCCGGGTGGGCGAGGTCGACGGCGACCGCCCGGACGCCGTCGGGCAACGCACGGGGGCGGCGCGCCACCGCGGTGACCTCATGCCCGCCGGCGACTGCCTGCTCGACCAGGTGCCGTCCGATGCCGCCGGTGGCGGCCACGATCGTGAGTTTCATCGGTTTCCTCCCGCGGCGGTGAAGGCGGCGCGGTGGTCCTGCGCCCAGGTGGCGTACGTGCGCGCCGGGCGGCCCAGCAGCCGCCGTACGGTGTCGCTGGTGGGCCCGGCTTCGCGGGCGTAGTCGGCCAGCGAGCCGAGCAGCCGGTCGGGCACCTCGCCGGGCAGCCCGGCGGCGAGCATGCCGCGGCGGACCTCGTCCGGGGTGGCCTCGGCGAACGCCAGCGTCCGGCCGAGCGCCGCGCCGAGCGCGGCGACCTTTTCCGGCTGGCTCAGCGACTCCTCGCCGGTGAGCAGGTACGTCCGGCCGGCGTGCGCCGGGTCGGTGAGGGCGAGGGCGGCCACCGCGGCGATGTCGCGCTCGTCGATGGTCGAGGTTCGTGCCTGCGGGTACGCGGCCCGCACGGTCCCGGTGGCCCGGATCTGCCCGGCCCAGGCGCGGCTGTTGGCGGCGAAGTCGGCGCAGCGCAGGATCGTCCAGTCCAGTCCGGACTTCTCGGCGAGGTCCTCGACCGCCTGGAACTGCTGCCGGAAGCGGGGCAGCCCGGCCGGATACGGCACGGTCGCCGCGGACAGCACGACCACCCTGGTCGTGCCCGTCCGGCGGGCGTGGGCCACCAGGTCGGCGGCCGCGGGCCCGACGGCGCGCGGGCTGACCAGGATGGCCTCCACCCCGTCCAGGTCGGTGACCTCGGCCGGGTCGATGAGGCGCGTCCCCGCGGGCAGGTCGGCGTGCGGGTTGCGGGAGACGGCAGTGACCTTCGCCCCCTGCTCGGCCAGGAGCCGGACGGCTTCCCGGCCGACGACTCCGGTGGCGCCGGTGATCAGGATCATGACGGAACCCCTCTCGGTCTCGTATTCTATGAGAGTCAAATTACATCTGTTTTGGAGTTCGGACAATATGAGTCACGTAACATCCGAGGATGGGCGCAGTCGGCGCCAGGTGACCACCCAGATCAAGGACGGCCTGCGCGATCTGCACAACCAGCTGTCCACGCTCAACCGGCAGGTCGGCGTCCAGCTCGCCATCAAGGACACCGACATGGACTGCCTCGACCTCATCAGCCGGCACGGGCCGATCAGCCCGAGCGCCCTGGCCCGGCGGGCGGGACTGCACCCGGCCACCATGACGGGCATCCTCGACCGGCTGGAACGCGCCGGCTGGATCGCCCGCGAACGCGATGCCGCGGACCGGCGTGCGGTCACCGTAAGGGCCCTGCCCGACCGCGGGAGAGAGGTCTACCGGCTGTTCGCCGGCATGAACGCGGCGATGGACTCGATCTGCGACGACTACGACCAACAGCAGCTCGAACTGCTCGCCGGCTTCCTCCACAAGATCACCGACGCCGGGCACACCGCGGCCGGCGCCCTCGCCGACGGCAGCGCGTGACCGTCCGCGGGCGATCAGCCCGCGTTGTGCAGGACTCGGCGGAGCTGGGCGGCGTAGGCCCCGGGGTGGGTGGTGTTGCCGTTGTGGCCACCGGGAAACTCGGCGAGGCCGGTGCCGAGGAGCGCGGCGAGTTCCTGGGCGCAGCGGTAGTCGAAGACGGTGCGCGGGGTGGTGTGTCCGGTCGCTGGCACGATCCGAAGGCCAGTCAATGCCGCGACCTCGCCGGCGTCCAGGACGTCTCGGACGACCGCGGTGAAGTCGTGCTTGATGAAGACGTCGAAGTTGGCGATCCGCCGCGGCGTCAGGGGCTGCGGGGTCAGATCGGGCTCGACGTCCTGATGGGTGGGGTCGATGCCGAGCACCGCGGCGATCCGGGGGAGGGCGGCGGACAGGCCGCCGTCCCGGTAGGTCTGCTGGAGGTCGAGCAGTTCGCGTTCGTGGTGGGCGCGTTCGGCGGGCGGCAGCAGCCAGGGCGCGACCGGCTCGTGCGCGATGAGCGTACTGATCTGCCCGGGGTGCCGGACCGCGAGATGCAGTCCGATGACGGCGCCGAGGCTGCAGCCGAGCATGTGGGCCGGCTGGTCGGTGAGTGCGGCCAGCAGGCGGTGCACGTCGTCGGCGTGCTCGGGCAGGGTGCCCGGCCGTGCCGGGTCGGTGAGGGTGCTGCGGGACAGCCCGCGGCGGTCGTAGGTCACCACGGTGTGGTCGGCGGCGAGGTGGTCGACGAGGTCGGTGCTGCGGTTGGCGTCGCCCTCGCCGCTCTGGCTGATCACCAGGAGTGGCCCGGTGCCGCGGACCTCGTAGTAGAGGGTGGCGCCGGGGACCGGCAGAGTCCCGGCCGTGGTGGTGGGGGTGCGGGTCATCGGTTTCCTCCGGGCGGTGTTCGGTGGCGGGCTCGGAAGATCACCATAAACCATCGGATTAGATGTATCTAGTTGGATGCATCCGATGTGATGTATTGTCGTGGCGTGAACGGGATCGAGTTGTTCCTGCTGGGCCGGACGTTGATGAAGATCGGCGAGGTGGCCATCCCGACCGACGGCGTCGGTGCGTATGCGACGAGCCATCGGTCGGTGCTGATCGTGGCCAGCGACATTCGCGCGTACCCGGGCAGCTCGGTCGGTGAGATCGCGGCCCGGACCGGATTTCCGCAGAGCAAGGTCTCCGCGTGCGTCGCCCGGCTCCGCGAGGCGGGCGCGATCGACACGGCGGCCGATCCCGGCGACCGCCGCCGGCTGCTGGTGCGGCCGGCGGCGCAGGTCTCCACCCGGGTGGCGGAGGTTCGCGCGGCTCCCATCGACGCCGCCCTCGCCACCGCGATCGGCGCCGACGACCGGCAGCGGATCGCCGAGGTCGTGGCCGCCCTGGAGACGCTCGCCCGGCATCTCACACCGCAGGTGCTGACCCGTCTGCAGGCGACGTCCGGCATCTCGCCCGACGCCGATTGACCGCGGCCGGTCGCCCGCGGCGGGGGATTCCGGTCCGGCGCAAAGCCGTACCACAGCCGGGTCACAAGATCCGCCGCTTCACTGGCCGGTGTGAGCAGCCGACAGCAAGCAGAGATCACCCGCCCGCCGCTGATCAGCCGGCGCAAGGCCCTGGCCGGGGGCCTCGGCGCCCTGGTCCTGGCGGGCGGTGGCGGCGGCGCCTGGGCGCTGAACCGCTACGTCATCGACCACGTCGAGGTCGCCGAGGCGTCCGCGCGGACCGCGTCGAACGTCACGGTCGCCGAGGCGGACTCGGCCGGCACCGGTACGGCGACCAGCTACGCCAGCGACACCGCGAAGATCTCGATCCAGACCGTGGTGACCGGCTCGGGCGACAGCCAGGTCACCTACTTCGTCGCCGACGTGACGGTCACCGACGCGACGATCATGCGCTCGGCGTTCGCCGACGACGAGTTCGGCGAGAACATCATCGCGAACCCGTCCGAGATCGCCGAGGGCGTGGGCGCGGTACTGGCGATCAACGGTGACTACTACGGGTTCCGGGACACCGGCATCGTCATCCGCAATGGCGTGGTCTTCCGCGACAAGGGCGCCCGCCAGGGTCTGGCGTTCCTCACCGACGGTTCCGCCCGGCTGTACGACGAGACCACCACCAGCGCCGCCGCCCTGATCGCCGACGGGGTGTGGCACACCCTGTCCTTCGGCCCCGGGCTCGTGCAGGACGGCAAGGTGCTCAACGGCATCGACACGGTCGAGATCGACACCAACTTCGGCAACCACTCGGTGCAGGGCCGGCAGCCCCGCACCGGCGTCGGCATCGTCGACGCCAACCACCTGCTCTTCGTGGTCGTGGACGGCCGCAGCGCCGGTTACAGCCGGGGCGTGACGATGAGCGAGCTGGCCCAGATCTTCGTCGACCGCGGCGCGAAGCTGGCGTACAACCTCGACGGTGGCGGCTCGTCGGCCATGATCTTCAACGGCGGGCTGGTCAACAATCCGCTCGGCAAGGGCGAGGAACGCGGCACCAGCGACATCCTGTACGTGGCCGGATGATCGTCCTGATTCCGGCCTACGAGCCCGGCGGCACCCTCGTCGAGCTGGTCCGCCGCCTCGGCCGGCACACCGTCGTGGTCGTCGACGACGGCAGTGGCCCCCGGTACGCCGGGGTCTTCACCCGGGTACGGGGCCTGGGCGCCGAAGTGATCACCTCGGAGCGCAACCGGGGCAAGGGGCACGCCCTGCGGACCGGCTTCGCCTACATCCGGGACCGGTATCCGGGACGGGGCGTGGTCTGCGCCGACAGCGACGGCCAGCACCGCCCCGACGACATCGAGGCGGTCGCCCGGCACGTCGAGGTCTCCGGCGCCGCGATGGTGCTCGGCGGCCGCCGCTTCACCGGCGCGGTCCCGGCCCGCAGCCGCTTCGGCAACGCCGTCACGAGCGCGGCGTTCCGGCTGGTCACCGGCGTGCGGCTGATGGACACCCAGACCGGGCTGCGAGCGTACCCGGCCTGGATGCTGCCGTGGCTGGGCCGCGTCGGCGGCGACCGGTTCGAATACGAGCAGCGCCTGCTGCTGCGGGCCGCCCGCGAGCGGCTGCCGATCGCCGAGGTCGAGATCGCCACGGTCTACCTGCGGGACAACGAGTCCTCGCACTTCCGCCCGATCCGCGACTCGGTGCGCGTCTACCGCCCGCTGCTGGCCTTCGCGATGTCCTCCCTGCTCGCCTTCGCCGTCGACACGGTGGCGCTGCTGACGCTGGTCGCGCTGACCGGCAACCTGGCCCTGTCGGCCGTCGCCGCCCGGCTGATCAGCGCCACCGGCAACTACGCCGTCAACCGCTCGTACGTCTTCGGCTCCCGCACGAACCCGGCGGCGCGCCCGGGATCGGCGCTGCGCTACGCGGCGCTCGCGGGTCTGCTCCTGCTGCTGAACATCGTGCTGCTGCAGGCGCTGACGACGCTGACCGGTTCGGTGCTGGTCGCGAAGCTGCTCACCGAGATGTCCCTGTTCGCCGCGAGCTTCCTCGTCCAGCGGTCCCTGGTCTTCTCGTTCCGGCGCCCGGTGGCGCGCCGGCCGCCAGCCGAGGAGGCCGTCAGCCTGCTCAGCCACTGACGGCCGGGCAGGCGGGATCCACCCGGCGATTGGCCCGGGCCGGGTTCGCCGGCTCAGGTGGACGGTCAAGCGCCGGGTTCAGCGACCATGGATCGCTAAGCGGACAGCGGGATCTGCTCGCCGGCCTCCACCGCGACCGGCAGCCTGTTCTCCGCCGGCGGCAGCGGGCAGGTCGCGAACTCGGTGTAAGCGCACGGCAGGTTCGTCGCGCGGTTGAAGTCCAGCACCACGCCGCCGTCCGGGCCCGGCGCCGCGATCGCCAGGCTGCGGTTCGCCGCGTACGTGGTGACACCGGACGTGGCGTCGGTGAACAGCACGAACAGCTTTCCGGGGGCGTCGCCGTTGAACACGGTCAGGCTCAGCGGCGTGCCGGCGGCCTCGAACTCGACCCGGCCCGGCGACGTGTACACGTGCTCCAGGCCCTCGACCGCCGCGCCCACGGTGACGGCGCGCGGCGCGTCGAACGGCATGTAGCGCCCGGCCACCACCCACTTCTCCGTCGGCTCGTACGCGGGGGTGCCGGGGTAGCCCACCCGCAGCGGGTGCTCCGGGTGCCGGGGGCGCAGGATGTCGAAGCCGCCGCGCTTGGCGACCTCGAGCACCGCCTGCCCGGCCGTGACCTTGATGTCGGTGCGTTCGGGCAGGATGCCGAAGTGGTGCGTGCCGGTCACCGCCGCGCCGTCGACCGTCAGCTCCTCGCCGTCGGTCAGGGTGACCGTGACCCCCGCCGGGCCGGTGCTCCAGGATCCGGGGGCGTCCGGGAAGCGCTGCGGGGTGCCGGTCAGCCAGTGCAGGCCGGTGATCGCCAGGAAGCCGTGCGGCGCGGCACGCTTCTCCTCGTGCTCGGCGTGCCACTGGTCCCACTGCTGTGCGAAGGCCGTCATAGCGCGACCCTATCCCTACTCGAAGTGTGGGAAATACCGATGCGTCGAGGATCACCCCGAGCATCGACTGCCTTGCATTGCCTACCGGTTAGGTAGATAGGGTGGGCGGCATGCGCAGAACCGTGCCCCTCCTCGTGGCCGCGACCGTCCTCACTGGAGCCCTCACCGCCTGCCAGGGCGACGCGGGCACCACCTCCGGCGCGGCGTTCGACCCGGCGACCTGCCAGGGCGGCACGCTGTCGGTGCTCAACCAGGGCGGCATCACCCACCTCGACCCCGCCCGGCTCTACACCTCCGGCGGCGGCAACATCCCGTCGCTGCTGTTCCGGACGCTGACCACCCGCAACCGGCAGCCCGGCGAGGCCGGCACCAAGCCGGCCCCGGACCTCGCCACCGACCTGGGCACCCCGTCCGACGGGGCCAGGACCTGGACCTACAAGCTGCGGGACGGCATCTTCTTCGAGGACGGCACGCCGATCACCGCGGCCGACATCAAGTACGGCATCGAGCGCTCGTTCGCCCCCGAACTGCCCGGCGGCGCGCCCTACCTGCGGGACTGGCTGGTCGACGCGGCCGGTTACCAGGGGCCGTACAAGCAGCCGGACGGGATCAAGGCGATCGAGACGCCGGACGACAAGACCATCGTCTTCAAGCTGCGCAAGGCCGAGGGCGACTTCCCGTTCCTGGCCACCGCCACCCAGTTCGCCCCGGTGCCCAGGGCCAAGGACAAGGGCGTCGACTACGAGAAGCACCCGATCTCGTCGGGGCCGTACATGGTGGCCTCGTACGAGCAGAAGAAGTCGCTGTCGCTGGTGCGCAACCCGCACTGGAGCGCCAAGAGCGACCCCCTCCGGTACGCCTGCCCCGACAAGATCGACGTGACCTCCGGGCTGGACGCCGCGGTGATCAACCAGCGGCTGGTCACCGGCGCCGGCCAGGACGCGAACGCGGTCACCACCGACGCCGTGGTCGGCCCCGAGCAGCTCGCCCAGCTCGGCACCGGCTCCGAGCTCGACAAGCGGGTCGCCCGCGGCGAGTTCCCCTCGACCACCTACCTGGCCTTCAACCTCAAGAAGAAGCCGTTCGACGACCAGAAGGTGCGCGAGGCCCTGTCGTACGCGATCAACCGCACCTCGGTGGTCAACGCCCTGGGCGGCAGCGCGGTCGCCGGGCCGTCCACCACCTTCCTGCCGCCGCAGGCCGCGCTCGGCTACCAGCCGTACGACTACTTCCCGGCCGGCGACGGCGGCGACGTCACCAAGGCCAAGCAGCTGCTCCCGGCGGGTGGGCTCAGCATCGAGCTGGCGCACGAGAACGACGACGCCAACGGTCTCGGCCCCAAGGTCGCCGCCGCCGTGCAGAACGCGTTCAAGCAGGCCGGGATCACCGTCACGCTGACCGCGATCGACAGCGCCACCTACCGCGACGTCACCGGCAAGCCGGCCACCCAGCCGGCCCTGTCCCTGCAGAACTGGGGTGCCGACTGGCCGTCCGGCGGCCCGTTCCTGATCCCGATCTTCGACGGCCGGCAGATCATCACCGCCGGCGGCAACTTCAACCTGGCCCAGTACAACGACCCCGCGGTCAACGCCGAGATCGACGCGATCAACGCGCTCACCGACCCGGCCGCGGCGGCCAAGCGCTGGGGCGCGCTGGACGCGAAGATCGGCAAGCTCGCCCTGGTCGTGCCGCTCACCCATGAGAAGGACGTCTACCTGTACGGCAAGAACGTCAAGAACGCCGTGCCCGACGGCTGGCGGGGCCAATACGACCTGGCCCGGGTCTCCGTCAAGTGACGAGCCCCCCGGCGGCGCCGACGGTCCCGCCCCGGGCGCGGACGGTCTGGCACCGGCTGCTACGCGACCGCGGCTTCGTGATCGGTGCGAGCATCGTGCTGGTCATGGTGGCGGTCGCGGTGGCGGCCCCGCTGCTCGACCGGGCGGCCGGTCAGGACCCGAACACGTACCACGACACGCTGCTCGACTCGGCCCGGGGCGGCGTACCGCTCGGGCGGTTCGGCGGGATCAGCGCCGAGCACTGGCTCGGCGTCGAGCCCGGCACCGGCCGCGACCTGTTCGCCCGGGTGGTCTACGGCGCCCGGGTGTCGCTCGGCGTGGCCGTCTCGGCGACCGTGCTGCAGGTCGTCATCGGCGTCGTCGTCGGGGTGGCCGCGGGGCTCGGCGGCCGGTTCGTGGACGCGGTCCTGAGCCGGCTCGTCGACCTGGTGCTGTCCGTGCCGAGCCTGGTGCTGGCGATCTCGCTGCTGGCCATCGTCCCGCCGTCCTGGCCGCGGCCCGCGCTGCTGGCCGTGGTCATCGCCGTGCTGGGCTGGGGCGGCACCGCCCGGATCTCCCGCGGCGAGACGCTGTCGCTGCGCACCCGCGACTACGTGGCCGCGGCCCGGGTGTCCGGCTCGGGGCCGTGGCGGGTGGCCCGCCGCGAGATCCTGCCCGGCCTGGCCCCGCCGGTCCTCACCTACGCCGCCCTCATCCTGCCCACAAACATGATCATCGAGGCCGGCCTGTCGTTCCTCGGCGTCGGGGTGCGGCCGCCCACCCCGTCCTGGGGCCAGATGCTGTCCACCGCGACCACCTGGTTCCGCGCCGACCCGATGTACGTGGCCGTCCCCGGGGTCCTGCTCTTCCTCACCCTGCTGGCGTTCGTGCTGGCCGCCACCGGGCTGCGCCGGGTGCTCGACCCCCGGCAGCGCGAGGTGCTGCGGTGATCGGCTACCTCGGGCGCCGGGTGGCGGGCGCGGTGCTGGTGTTGTTCGGCCTGGCCGTGATCGTCTACGCGCTGTTCTACCTGGCGCCGCAGGATCCGGCCATCCTGACCTGCGGCCGGGGCTGCACGCCGGAACGCCTGGCCGAGGTGCACGCCGCGATGGGCCTCGACGACTCGGTCCTGGTGCAGTTCCAGCACTTCCTGCAGGGCCTGGTCGTGGGCCGCGACTACCCGGCGGGACCGCAGGTGCGGCACTGCCCGGCGCCCTGCCTGGGCTACTCCTTCGAGACCGACCAGCCGGTGACCGCGCTGCTCGCCGACCGGCTGCCGGTGTCGGCGTCGCTGGCCGTCGGCGCCGAGATCCTCTCCCTGATCGTCGGGATCGGCGCCGGGCTGCTCTCCGGACTGCGCCGGTTCCGGATCCTCGACCGGCTGGTGAACGCCCTGGTCCTGGCCGGGTACGCGGTGCCGGTCTTCCTGGTCGGCCTGCTGCTCCTGCTGGTGTTCTGCGTCTACCTGCAGTGGCTGCCATTCCCCAGCTACGTCCCGCTGACCACCGACCCGGTGGCGTGGGCGAGCAACCTGCTGCTGCCCTGGACGGCGCTGGCGGTGATCCAGGCCGCCGCGTACGCCCGGCTCACCCGCGCCGGGGTGCAGGAGACGCTGTCCGAGGACCACATCCGCACCGCCCGGGCGTACGGCATCCCGGAACGGCGGATCATCTGGCGGCGGGCGCTGCGCGGGGCGCTCGTGCCCCTGGTGACCCTGGCCGCGATCGACCTCGCCGCCATCATGACCAGCGCGGTGCTCACCGAGACCATGTTCGGCCTGCCCGGCGTCGGTCAGCTGCTGGTCGGCGCGGTCAACCAGGTGGACCTGCCGGTCGTCGTCGGCGTGACGCTGCTGACCGGCTTCCTCATCGTGGTGGCCAACGCCGCGGCCGACCTGGTCCACGCCGCGATCGACCCGAGAGTGCAACTCCGATGACAGTGCTCAGCGTCGAGGATCTGCGGGTCACCTTCGGCGATCGGACGGCGGTCGACGGCCTCAGCTTCGACCTGCCGGCCGGCGGCGCCCTGGGGATCGTCGGCGAGTCCGGCTCGGGCAAGAGCGCCACCGCCCTGGCCCTGCTCGGCCTGCACCCCGACGCCGAGGTGCGGGGCCGGATCAGCTTCGCCGGCGAGGATCTCGGCACCGCCACGCCGCAGCGGCTGCGCGCGGTGCGCGGGGCCGGGATCGCCATGGTGTTCCAGGAGCCGCTGACCGCGCTGAGCCCGTTCCACACCGTCGGGGCGCAGATCGCCGAGGTGTACCGGCTGCACACCGGCGCGTCCCGGCGGGCGGCCCGCGAGCGCGCGGTTGAGGTGCTCGCGCAGGTGCACATCGCCGATCCGGCCCGGCGCGCGGACGCGTACCCGCATCAGTTCTCCGGCGGCATGCGCCAGCGGGCGCTGATCGCCATGGCGCTGGCCTGCCGGCCGCAGGTGATCGTCGCGGACGAGCCGACCACCGCGCTGGACGTCACGGTGCAGGCGCAGATCCTCGACCTGCTCGACGAGGTCCGCACCACGACCGGCACGGCCCTGCTGCTGATCAGCCACGACCTGGGTGTGGTGGCCGGCTCGACCGACTCGGTGATCGTCATGCGGCGGGGCCGGATGGTCGAGCAGGGCCCGACCGAGACGGTCCTGCGCACGCCGCGGATGCCGTACACGAGGGAACTGCTCGCCGCGGTCCCGCGCCCCGGCGAGCCCCGGGAGAACACCGGCGAGCCGCTGCTGCGCCTGACCGACGTACACAAGCATTTCCCGCCGCCGCGCCGGCGGTCGCTGCGGCGGGCCGAGCCGGTCAAGGCCGTCGACGGCGTCACGCTGGAGGTCCGGCGCGGCGAGACCCTCGGCGTGGCCGGCGAATCCGGTACGGGCAAGACGACGCTGGCCCGGCTGATGGTCGGCCTGCTGGAACCGTCCGCGGGCCGGATCACCTTCGACGGCGTGGAGGTCACCCGGCGCCGCGGCCGCTCGATGCAGATGGTGTTCCAGGACCCGCTGTCGTCGCTCAACCCCCGCCGCACGATCGGCGAGAGCATCGCGGACCCGCTGCGCCTGCAGGGGGTACGGGACCCGCGCGCCCGGGTCGAGGACCTGTTGGAGCGGGTGGGCCTGGCCCGCGCCGAATACGACCGCTATCCGCACCAGCTCTCCGGCGGCATGCGCCAGCGGGTCGGCATCGCCCGGGCGCTGGCGCCGCGCCCCCGCCTGATCGTCTGCGACGAGCCGGTGTCGTCGCTGGACGTGACCACCCAGGCCCAGGTTTTGGCCCTGCTGGCGGACGTGCGCCGCGAGTACGAGCTGACCCTGGTCTTCGTCTCGCACGACCTGGCGGTGCTGCGCCAGGTCGCGGACAGGGTGGCGGTCGTGCACGGCGGCCGGATCGTCGAGCTGGGCGACACCGCCCAGGTGTACGAGCAGCCGCGGCACCCGTACACGAAGGAACTGCTCGCCGCCGTGCCCGTCGCGGATCCGGCGGAGGCGCGCCGGCTGCGCGCCCTGCGCCGCAGCCTGGCCGGAAACCCGGCGCCGCTCGCCGAAACGTCCGGGTAACCGGAGGTCTCGGCGGACGGCCGCGCCGGTCAGCCGACGTGGACGTGGGGGCGGCGGTTGCGGTCGGGCTCGGCCTGGCGCAGCATCTCGCGGGTGACCGGGGCGACCTCGCCCTGCCCGAAGATCAGGTAGCGGAGGAAGTTCGCCGCGGGGTTGCCCTCGGTCCACTCGAAGTAGATGTGCGGCCGCCGCCGGGTCGTGTCGCGGATGTGGAGCAGCAGGGCCGCGATCGCGCTGGGCACCGACGAGCTCTCCATCGTCAGGATCCGGTACCGGTGGTGCAGCACCTGACCGCGCAGGTGCAGTTCGGTCTCGAAGTCGGAGGCGTCCACGACGTTCACCTCGATGAAGATGACGTCGCTGTCGTCGGTCAGGTCGTTGTCGGCGAGGATCTGGGCGATCTTGGCGCTGTACTCGCGGGCGTCGCGGCTGTCGGGTTCGTTGGCGATCAGCCGGATCTTGCGGCGGCCGCACTCACGTAGGAAGGCGGCCGCGACCTCGTCGGTCTCGATCCGGGTCACCCGCAGCTCGAAGGCCCGGTACAGCCGGGAGAGCAGCGAGATGACCAGGATGCCGGCGATGAAGCAGCCCGCGATCTTGACGCCGTCCGGGCGTTCGATGACGTTCGCGACGGTGGTGTAGACGAAGACCGCCGAGATGACGCCGAACGCCCAGACGCGGCCGCGCTGGCGACGCCGGTGGGCGGAGAGCGTCACCGCGATGGCGGCCGAGGTGATCAGGACCAGCACGCCGGTCGCGTAGGCGCCGCCCTGGGCGTCGACGTCCGCGTCGAAGACGATGGTGATCAGGAACGCGGTGGCGGTGAAGACCAGGACCATCGGGCGTACGGCCCGGGCCCAGGAGGGTGCCATGCCGAACTTCGGCAGGTAGCGGGGGACCAGGTTGAGCAGCCCGGCCATCGCCGACGCGCCGGCGAACCAGAGGATCGCGATGGTCGACAGGTCGTACAGGGTGCCGAAGACGTTGCCGAAGTTCTCGTGCGCCAGGTAGGCCAGGGCCCGGCCGTTGGCCGCTCCGCCGGGCGCGAAGTCCCGCTGCGGGATCAGCACCGTGGTGACAAGGCTGCTGGTGATCAGGAAGACGCTCATGATCGCGGCGGAGGTGGTGAGCAGCCGCTTGGCGCCGCGGATCCGCCCGGCCGGGTTCTCCGGGGTGTCGCCGGCCCCGCCCCTGATGTGCGGCATGACGGCGACCCCGGTCTCGAAGCCGGACAGCCCCAGGGCGAGTTTCGGGAACACCAGCAGGGCGATACCCACCATGACCAGCGGATTGCCGTGCTGGGTAGTCAGCGCGGTGGTCCAGTCGTCGACCCGCCCGGGGTGGGTGAGCACCCGGAACAGGCCGTCGCCGACCACCGCGACGTTCAGCGCGAGATAGACCCCGACCAGCCCGACGGCGATGCCGATGGCCTCGGTGAAACCCTTCAGGAACACCGCACCGAGCAGCGCCACGAGCACGAGCGTGACGATCACCTCGTGCCCGCGCAGCGAATCGGGCCAGAACGGGTTCTCGTCGACGTGCGCGGTGGCGTCGGCGGCGGAGAGGGTGATGGTGATGATGAAGTCGGTGGCGGCGAAGCCGAGCAGCACCAGGACGAACAGCTTGCCCTTCCAGAACGACAGCAGCCGCACCAGCATGGCGATGGAGCCCTCGCCGTTCGGGCTGTCGGCCGCGACCCGCCGGTAGACCGGCAGCGCGCCCAGCAGGGTGACCAGCACCAGGACCAGGGTGGCGACGGGGGAGAGCAGGCCCGCGGCGAGGGCGGCGATGCCCGGCTGATAGCCCAGCGTGGAGAAGTAGTCGACGCCGGTCAGGCACATGACGCGCCACCAGGAGTGCGGCTGCTCCTGCCGGGGCGGCTGGGCGTGCGGCCCCTGGTGCCGCTGCGACCGGTCGTTCAGCCCGGACAGCAGCCACTCCCGCAGCCCGTCCTGCCGCTGACTTTTGGACGCGACCTGACTTTTTGAAGCGACCTGACTTTTGGACGTGACCTGCTCCGCAACGGCCATCGGCCCTCCCGCAAACCTGGAACACCTGAGCCCGCCCGCCGGGTCCGCGTACCGCCGTGCAAAGCGTGACACCGGATCGGACCGGCTGCCGCCTGCCAGGCGTTAAGAAGCCGTCAAGATTCGGGCCGGCCGCGTAGGCAGCGACGTGGCTGGGTTTGTTGACATGGCGGAAACCTGCGGGCAATCTGTGTTAACGGTCACATCGATCGCTGTGACTGTTGAGTCATCCCCGAACCGGAAGCAGGTCGTGATGCCGTTCAGACGCTGCGCGCGGGCCCTGGTCGCCGCCCTCGCCGGGACCGCCACGGTCCTCGCCCTCACCGGCGCGCCCGTCCTCGCGGCGCCCGTGACGATCACCAACGCCACCCAGTTCACCGACACCACGGGCGCGGTGGTGCACGCGCACGGCGGCGGTGTCCTCAAGGTCGGCGCCTACTACTACTGGTTCGGCGAGAACCGCAACGCCGACAACACCTTCCGGTACGTCTCGGCCTACCGCTCCACCGACCTGCGGACGTGGGAGTTCCGCAACCACGTGCTCACCCAGTCCTCCGCCGGCGAGCTGGCGAGCGCCAACATCGAGCGGCCCAAGGTGATCTACAACGCGAGCACCCGGCAGTTCGTCATGTGGATGCACAAGGAGACCGCGACGGACTACGGCCAGGCGCGGGCCGCGGTGGCGGTGTCGAGCACCGTCGACGGTTCCTACACCTACCGGGGCAGCTTCCGGCCGCTGGGCACGTACATGTCGCGGGACATCACCACGTTCGTCGACGACGACGGCACCGGCTACATGGTGTCGTCGGCCAACGAGAACCGTGACCTGAACGTCTACCGGCTCACCAGCGACTACACCGACGTCGCCGCGCTGGTCCGCAGCTGGCCCGGCGACGTCCGGGAGGCGCCGGCGCTGTTCAAGCGCAACGGCGTCTACTTCATGCTGACCTCCGGCGCCACCGGCTGGAACCCCAACCAGCAGAAGTACTCGTCCGCCACCAGCATCACCGGTACCTGGAGCGCCTGGAGCAACGTGGGCGACGCGACGGCGTACCAGTCGCAGACGGCGTACGTGCTGCCGGTCTCGGGCACGTCGGGGACCTCGTACCTGTATCTGGGCGACCGGTGGGGAAACTCGCTGGGCGGCACGGTGAACGACTCCCGCTACGTCTGGGCGCCGCTGCGCTTCCCCAGCGCCACCACGCTGGCGCTGGACTACTTCCCGTCCTTGATCATCGACACGGCCGCCGGCACGGTGACCGGACCGCCGGGCACCTACACCGCGGTGGTCGCGCGGCATTCCGGCAAGTGTGTCGACGTGGTGGGCGCGTCGAGCGCGGACCTCGCCGAGGTCATCCAGTACACCTGCGGCGCCGGCCTGAACCAGCAGTGGCGGCGCAAGGACCTGGGCAACGGCTACGTGCAACTGGAGGCCCGGCACAGCGGCAAATGCCTGGACGTGGCGGACGCGTCGACCGCCGACAACGCCCGGATCGTGCAATTCACCTGCGGAACGGGCACCAACCAGCAGTGGCAGGTGCAGGACGCCGGCAGCGGTTACTACCGGCTCGTGGCCCGGCACAGCGGCCGGTGCCTCGACGTCATCAGCGCCGGCACGGCCGACGGTGTGCGGCTCATCCAGTACGCGTGCGGCACCGGCACCAACCAGCAGTGGATCAACCGCACCTCCTGACGGACCGGCGTCCCCTCCTCAGATCCGGGCGCGAACAGCCGATGGGCAGCAAGTAAGGCGCATACCGCCCCCGGTCGCTGAGGAAGGCAAATCGTGTCTGGACGCCGAGCGCCACAGGTGGTCGTAGGTCGCGACGACGCTTCGGCCGAGGACGGCACCCTGCCGCCCGGCCTCGACGCGCCCGCGCTCGCCGCGGCGATTCCGCACAGCATCTGGGTGGTGTCCGCGGCGGGCACGGTCGGGTACGCCAACCAGCGCGCCCGGCAGTATCCGGGCGCCCGGGATCCCCGTGCGGACGACGCGGAATTCCCGTGGGACTCGATCGTGCATCCCGACGACGCCGCGGCGGTGCGGCGGGCGGCGGAGGCCGCGCGGCCCGGGCCGAAGCCGTACGAGGTCGAGTGCCGGATCGGCCACGCGGACGGGTCGTATCGCTGGCACAGCGTGCGCTTCGAGCCGGTGAGCGGCGCCGACGGTGAGTCCGGCCGGTGGATCGCGACGGGCACCGACATCGAGCCGCTCAAGGGTCTTCAGCGGTACGGCCGGGAGACTCTCTCCCTGCTGGAGACGCTCGAGGCGGCCGCGCCGGCCGGGTTCGGCTTCGTGGACGGCGACGCCCGGCTCACCCGCGTCAACGACACCCTGGCCGCGATGAGCAGCGTGCCGCGGTCCCGGCAGATCGGACAGCCCGTCCACGAGGCACTGCCGGGCATCTGGCCGCAGATCGAGGCGAAATACCGCCGGGCGTGCGAGACGGCCACGGCGGTCGTCGGGACGGTGGTCTCCGCCCCGCCCGCGGAGGACTCCGACGGGCCCCGGTCCTGGCTGGCCGGCTGCTATCCCGTCATGGTGGAGCACCGGATGATGGGCGTCGGCCTGGTGCTGGTGGATGTCACCGAGCGTGAGCAGGCTCAGGCCTTCCGCTCGGTCATCATGGACGACATGGCCGAGGGGCTCTACACGGTCGACGGCGACGGCAAGCTGACCTCGATGAACCGCGCCGCGTCGGAGATGCTCGGCTGGCAGGAGAAGGACCTGCTCGGCTCCTCGGTGCACGACGTGGTGCACGCGCCGCCGTGGCACGGCACCCCGCAGCCGGAGGACGAATGCCCGCTGCGGCGGACCCGGACGGCCGCCCAGGCCGTGCAGTCGGTCGACGAGACCTTCGTGCGCCGCGACGGTTCCACGTTCGGGGTCGCGTGCTCGGTCGCGCCGCTGGAGACCGGCGGCGGATCGCCGGGTGCGGTGGTCACTTTCCGTGATATGACCGAGGTGCGCCGCGCCGAGTTGGAGGCGCGCCACGACCAGAAGCTGGAGTCCCTGGGCCGGCTCTCCGCCGGGCTGGCGCACGAGATCAACACCCCGATCCAGTTCGTCGGCGACAACACCCGGTTCCTGGCCGACGCCTACCAGGACATGCTGGATCTGCTGCTGGTGTACCGGGAGTGCATGACGCCCGCGCTGGGGGAGCTGCAGTGGAGCGACCGCACCGAACGCGCGCAGGCGGCCGAGGCCAAGGCGGACGTGGAATATCTCGCCGCCGAGATCCCGGCCGCGGTCAGCCAGAGCCTGGAGGGTGTCGAGCGGGTGGCCTCCCTGGTGCGGGCGATGAAGTCGTTCAGCTACAAGGACTCCACGGAGCAGGCCTACGCGGACCTGAACGAGGCGATCAGGACCACGCTCACGGTCGCCCGCAACGAGGTCAAGTACGTCGCGGACGTCGCGTTGGAGCTCGGTGAGCTGCCCGACGTGATGTGTCACCTCGGCGACCTGAACCAGGTCTTCCTCAACCTGCTCGTCAACGCCGCCGACGCGCTGAAGGACAAGGCCGAGCGCGGTGAGATCCGGATCAGCTCCGCGGCGGTGGGCCCCACCGCGGTGATCAGCTTCGCCGACAACGGCACCGGCATCCCCGAGGACATCCAGAAGTCGATCTTCGAGCCCTTCTTCACCACCAAGGAGGTCGGCAAGGGCACCGGGCAAGGGCTCGCGCTGGCCCGCGCGGTGCTGGAGAAGCACGGCGGATCGATCGAAGTGCGCTCGGTCGTGGGCGAAGGCACCGAGTTCATTTTGCGGTTGCCTATCGCCGGGAAACAGGACGCGCCGGCATGACCGCCTGCACCGAGCGGCACCCAGACGGAGCCGAGAACGGCCTCGCAGGCGAGGGCCAGAAGGGCATGCCAAAGGAGGGCACGGCATGACGAAGGCACGTGCCCTGTTTGTTGACGATGAACCGCGCATCCTCGACGGGCTTCGCCGCTCGCTGCGCGGCAAGCGCGGCGAGTGGGAGATGACGTTCGTGTCCGAGGGCGTCGAGGCGCTCAAGCTGCTGGCGGAGTCGCCGTACGACGTGGTGGTGTCCGACATGCGGATGCCGGGGATGGACGGCGCCGAGCTGCTCACCAACGTCAGCCAGCGGCACCCGGAGGTGGCCCGGGTCGTGCTCTCCGGGCACATCGAGCCGGAGGCGGCGATCCAGGTGGCCGTCGCCGGCCACCGGTTCCTCACCAAGCCCTCCGACGCGGAGAGCCTCATCGCCGTGATCGAGCAGCTACTGATCAAGACGTCCAGCGCCCATCAGAGCGAGGCGCGGCGGATCGCCGGCGGGGTCCGGGCCATTCCCACATTGCCCGAGCACACCGACGGGATCGTCGGCCTGCTGGCACCCGAGGCCAACCTGTCGTACGCGGTGCAGACGGCGATGCATGACGTCGGGCTGACCGCCAAGCTGCTCCAGCTGTCGAATTCCCGGTTCTTCGGTTCCCGCCCCCGCAACTCCTCGGTCGAGTCGATCGTCAACGCGATGGGCGTGCCGATGGTGCAGGCGGTGGCCGGCGCGGGGCACGTGCTGCGCCCGACCGCGGCCTGGGACCCGGCGATCGAGCAGCACCTGCGGGCGGCGTGGCGGCACGCGGTGGCGACCGCCTGCCTGGTGGATTTCGTGGCCTCGCCGGCGAACCGGCCGCATGCTCAGGCCGCGGCGCTGCTGCAGGACGTCGGGCGGCTCGTCTGCCTGGCGGCGGTGGGTGACACCGGATCGGCGGTCGACCTCGGCGCGGAGACCCGCGACGGTGTCCCGTTCCGCGACGTCGGCGTGGAACTGCTGCATCTGTGGGGGCTGCCGCCGCCGATCGTCACCGCGGTCGCCCAGCGCGACGTCGCGCAGTCACCGGGGCTCTCCGGGCTCGGGGTGGCCGCGGCGGTGCGGACCGCCCATCTGCTGATCCAGGAGACCGAGTCCGCATCCCCCGCCGCGGGCACCCACGCCGAGGAACTGGCCCAGTTGCTGTCCCACCCCCAGTTGAAGGCGCAGGACGTCGACTGGCGCCGCGCCGCCGACGAGGCATCACGCCAGGCCGGGCTGTGGAACAGCCACGGCCGCCAATGATCACCGGCGGGGCGGCCGCGGCCGCCCCGCCCGGGAAGGGGAGCTCATGGCACACATCCTGGTGGTCGACGACGACCCGGCGATCCGGCAACTGCTGACCGACGTGCTGGAGATGGACGGGTACGAGGTCAGCGTCGCGGTGGACGGGCTCGCCGCCGTCCGGGCGGTGGAGGCGATCAACCCCGACTTCGTGATCCTGGACGTCATGATGCCGGGCCTGGACGGCTTCGGGGTGCTCAGCACGATCCGGGCCCAGCCCGGCGAGCCGGTGCCCGTCCTCATGCTGACCGCGGCGGCCGAGTCGGACGCCAACGCGCGGGCCTGGGCCGGCGGCGTGGACTACTACCTGGCGAAGCCGTTCACCGCGGACGCCGTCCTCGACCTCATCGACGGCGTGCTGGCGGGGCAGGTGAGCGTCGCCGACCTCTGAGCGCCGCCGACCTCTGAGCGCCGGCGCCGGCGAAGTCCGGTCGGCATCTTGCTTAAGACCGCACCGGGGTGGCCGATGTTCACGCCACAGGCAAGGCCGGCCCCAACCGCCGACTGCGCCATAGAGTTACTGAGAGTGATTAGGAGAGCGCAGGCCGTGAAAATCACCAGCCTTTCGGTGTCAGCCGACGCGTACCGCCAGCGGATGGCAGCGGTGGTCGTCGCCGCGCTCGCCGTCGTCAGCCTTCCCACCCCCGCCGCCGCCCACGCCGCCGCGGCGCCGTGGCGCGATGTCGTCGTGACCGGTTCCGACGCCGCAGGCGCGGCACGTGCCGTCGAAGCGGCCGGCGGCCGGGTCGTGACCCTGCTGCCCGTCGTCAGCGGCGTCGCCGCCCAGTTGCCGCAGGGCAGCACGCTCGGCCCGGACTGGTTCGTGGCACCGCAACGGGAGATCACCGTCGCCGCCGCGACGACACCCACCGACGGCGGCGCGACGACCGTACGGCAGATGCTGGGCCTGCCCGCGGCCGGCAACGAGGGCCGCGGCGTCACGGTGGCGGTGGTCGACACGGGCATCGCCGACGTGCCCGACCTCGCCGGCCAACTGGCCGACCGGGTCGACCTGACGGGAACCGGCGACGGTGACGGCTACGGCCACGGCACGTTCATGGCCGGCCTGATCGCCGCCACCGGCAAGGCCTCCGGCGGCGCCTACCGCGGGGTCGCCCCCGGCGCGAAGCTGGTCGACGTCAAGGTCGCCGACGCCGACGGGCGCACCGACCTCACCACGGTCCTGCGCGGCCTGCAGTGGGTCAGCGATCACCGCAAGGACGTGCAGGTGGTCAACCTGTCGCTCTCCTCGGACAGCCCGCTGCCGTACCAGATCGACCCGTTGACCCAGGCCCTCGAATCGCTGTGGCACCAGGGCGTCACGGTGGTCGTACCGTCCGGCAACGACGGTCCCGGCACCGGCTCGGTGACCTCGCCCGGCAACGACCCGCTGCTGCTCACCGCGGGCGGCCTGGACGCGGTCGGCACGGCCGGGCGCGGCGACGACGTGGTCGGCGACTGGTCCGGACGGGGACCGACCTGGCAGGGTGACGCCAAGCCGGACCTGGTCGCGGCCGGTGGACACGTGGTGAGCCTGCGCTCGCCGGGCAGCGTGGTGGACCAGGGCAACCCGCAGGCGCGGGTCGGCGACGGCTACTTCCGCGGCTCCGGCACCTCCATGGCCGCGGCGGTGACCTCCGGGATCATCGCGGACGCGCTGGCCGTGCAGCCCAAGCTGCGGCCGGACGCGGTGAAGAACCTGCTGACCAGCACGACCTACCCGAGTGCCGGGCTGAGCCGCACGTCCGGTGGTGGCGCCGGCGGCCTGGACGCCGTCAAGGTGCTCGCCGCCGCGCCGGGCTGGAACACCGGCAAGGCGCAGCAGCAGTACGACGCCGACACCGACACTGTCGGCCGCGACGCGAAGCGCTGGGCGGACTTATCGAAGGCGCTCGTGGACGGCGACCAGAAGGCCGCCGACAAGGCGTGGAAGAAGCTCACCCCGGCCTCGCGGGACTGGGCCGCGCGGGCCTGGGCGCAGCTGGACCCGGCCGCACGCGCCTGGGCCGCTCGGGCCTGGGCGGACTCGGACTGGGCGGCTCGTGCCTGGGCCGATGGCGAGTGGGTGGCGCGGGCCTGGGCGGCGCGGGCCTGGGCGGCACGGGCCTGGGCCTCCGACGACTGGGCGGCGCGGGCCTGGGCGGACGCGGACTGGACGGCCCGCGCCTGGGCCGCCGACGACTGGGCCGCGCGGGCCTGGGCGGCGGACCGATGGAGCGCCCGTTCCTGGGCGTGGTTGCCCGCCTCGTGATCTCAGCGCCGTCAAGCGCCGGCCGCCCGGGTCTGTCCCGGGCGGCCGCCGCCGTGCGCGAACAACTGCGTGACCCGATCCTGCGCCGGGTCGTGGGTGTCGCGCTGCTGGGCGCCGTCCTGGCCGGCACGGTGGCGTTCGGTCTCGCGGATCGCGGCAGCGTCCTGCGGGGCCTCGGCGTGCCGACGGCGGCGTTGCTGCCCGGGCTGACGGTCCTGACCTGCCTCGCCGAGATGACCGTGGTCCGGCTGCGGCACGGGGAAGCCGTCGAGGAACTCAGCCTCTACGAGGTGGCGCTGGTCATCGACGTGCTCCTGCTGCCGCCGCGGGACGCCCTCATCGCCGCCGCCGGGCTGGTGCTCGCCAGCGCGCTGCAGCGGCGAGCGGTTGTCAAGGCCGTGTTCAACCTCGGCACCTATACGGCTGCCACCGCCGTCCTGATCCTCATCGTGCACCTGGTCGGCGGTGCGCCCGGGGCGATGACCGTGGGCGTGCTGGCCGGGGTGGTGGCCGGCACGATCGCCTTCACCGGGGTGAACCTCTGCTGCCTGGCGCAGATCCTGGGCGTGATCAACGAGCTGCCGCCGTGGCGGATCGTGCGCTCGGAGGCCCGGTTGTCCGCCTACATGGCCGTCGGGACGATGGCGACCGGGCTGACCACCGCCGAGATCGCGCTGCACTCGCCGCTGCTGCTGCCGTTCATGGCGATGCCCGCCCTCGCCGTGACCTACGCGTACCGGGCGGCGGCACGGGAGGCCGACGAACACGCTCGATCCGCCTGCCTGCTCCAGTTGTCCCACGCGCTGGCCGAGCGGGAGGACGTGGTGCGCCAGTTCCTCGTCCTGGTGCGGGAGGCCTTCGGCGCCGACTTCGCCGTCGCGGTGCTGGAGCGCGACGACCTGGCGCTGTCGGTGGAGGGCGCCGACCCCTCGTCGCTGCTGCAAGGGCCGGTGCCGGCTTACCTCGCCGCCCTCGGCGGCATCGACGAGCCCGTGCACCTCGCCGAGGGCCTGCCCGGCGGCCTGCGCCGGATGGTGGTCGTGCCGGTGCAGGGCGGCGGGAGCCGATTCGGTACGGCGGCCTTCGGCACCCGCGACCGCAGCCGCGGCTGGATGACGACCGGGGACGTGACCCTGCTGGCCTCCCTGGCCAGCGCCCTCGCCGTGGCCATGCGCGGCGCCGAGCACCTGGACCGGCTGGTGGCCGAGACCAGCAAGCTGCAGGCGGTCGTCGAGCAGTCCGCCGAGGGCATCATGGTGATCGACGGCGACGGCCTGGTCGAGGTCTGGAGCCGGGCGCTGGCGGAGATCACCGGCGTCGACGCCGCCGACGCGACCGGCCGGCCGCTCGCCGAGATCCTCGACGTGCCGGTCGAGGAGGAAGCCCACCTGCTCATGCCCGTCTCGGTGGAGCAGCCGAAGACGATCGCCGAGCTGACCGTCCGCCGCCGGGACGGCGAGCAGCGCCGCCTGCGGCTCGCGCACTCGGCGATCTTCACCGCCGGCCTCCTCGTCCGGGACGTGGTCGTGATCAGCGACCTGACCCGCGAGTACCGCACCGAGCGGCTCAAGTCCGACTTCATCGCCATGGTGTCCCACGAGCTGCGCACCCCGCTGACGCCGATCATCGGCTACGTCGATCTGCTGCGTTCCCGGGGCGAGCGCATGACCCCGCAGAAGCGCCTGGACGCGCTGAACCTCATCGGCGACCGCGCCGGGCACCTGTCCCGGCTGGTGGAGGACCTGCTGCTCGCCTCGCGGTTCGGCGACAACCCGGACGACGTCTCGTTGCAGGTGTCGGCGGGCACCCACGACCTCTGCGCCCTGGCCACCCAGGCGGCCCGCGACCTCGGCTCCGATCGCGTCGTGCTGGAACTGCCCGCGGGGCCGGTCCTGGCGCACTGCGACGACGGCCGGGCCCTGCAGGTGCTCGCCAACCTGATCGGCAACGGCCTCAAGTACTCCGCGGCGGAGACCGAGGTGTCGGTCGGCATGCGGCTCGACGAGACGCGGGTGCACGTCGACGTCCGCGACCGGGGCCGTGGCATTCCCGCCGACCAGCTCGACAAGGTCTTCGACAAGTTCCACCGGGTCGAGGACCCGATGACGATGAGCACCAGCGGTACGGGGCTCGGACTGTTCATCGCCCGCCGGCTGGCCCGCGCGATGGGCGGGGACGTCGCGGTGGTCTCCGTGCTCAACAGCGGATCGGTCTTCACCCTGTCGCTGACCTACGGGACCTCGGAGCAGAGTGCGGCAATCCCGTCCGGAAAAGCGTAATAGGAGATATGTTCGGCTAATTCGGACGACTTCGAGGAGACTCAGATGACGACCGCCGTCGACAAACCCCGGATCCTGCTGGTCGACGACGAGCCGAATCTGCTCGACGGGCTCCGGCGGCAGTTGCGGCGCGACTTCACCGTCGAGACCGCGGTCGGGGCCGCGAACGGGCTGTTCGCCCTCAAGCCGAACGATCCGTTCGCCGTGATCGTGTCGGACTTCCTGATGCCCGGCATCAACGGCGCCGAGTTCCTGGCCGCGGCGGCGAAGGCGGCGCCGACCAGCACCCGGATGCTGCTCACCGGCCACACCAGCCTGGCCGACGCCGCCGTCACCGTGAACAAGGGCCGCGTCTACCGGATGCTCCTCAAGCCGGTCGACCCGGAGACCATGATGGCCGCCCTGCGCGACTGCGTGACCCAGCACGAGCTGGTCGTGTCCGAGCGCGAACTGCTGGAGAGCACCCTGCAGGGCAGCGTCAAGGCGCTGTCCGACGTGCTGTCGCTGGCCAGCCCGTCCGCGTTCGGCCGCGCGGTCCGGATGCGGCGGGTGGCCTCGGCGATCATGGACCGGGTCGAGGTGGAGAACCGGTGGGCGGTCGAGCTCGCCGTCGAGATGGCGCAGCTGGGGATCGTGTCGCTGCCCCCGTCGGTGACCGACAAGCTCGACACCGGCGCGGAGCTGAGCCCGGCGGAGCAGGAGATGGTGGACCGGTTGCCCGCTGTCGCGGAACAACTCATCTCGCCGATCCCCCGGATGGCCCAGGTCGCCGAGTGCATTCACTTCTCCCGCAAGGGATTCGACGGCTCGGGAGCGCCCGAGGACACTGTCTCCGGCGACGGCATCCCGTTCGGGGGACGGCTGTTGCGGCTGGTGCAGGACCACGACGCGATGCTGCTGCACGGGATGTCGCCGGTGATCGCGCTCGCGACCATGCGGGCCAGCGCGCGACTTTACGATCCGGCCCTGCTGGAGGCGTTCGCGGCGACCGACGCGGCGTCGTCCGGGGCGATCCGCGGTGTCATGCTCCACGACCTGCAACCCGGCATGGTGCTGGCGGTCGCCGTGAGCAGCCGGTCGGACACCCTGCTGGTGCCCGCCGGCCAGGAGGTCACCCTCAGCCTCATCATGCGGCTGGAGAACTTCGCCGCCCTGGAGGACGGCGTCGCCGAGCCGCTGATGGTGCTGGACGAGCGCGGCGTCACTGCCGATGCCGCGCCCGATCCCGGCGCCACCGCGTGACCACCTCACGGGCCCGGTCGTCGAGCTGATCCTCGTCGAGCGCGGCGGCACCGACCGGTCCGCAGACCGGACCCAGCTCCGCCTCTACCACCATGTGCGCCAGCGCGACGGCCGAGGACGCGTCGACCACCGCGGCGGGTTGCACCGTCGCCGCGTGGCCGGCGACCGCCTCGATCACGCGATCCGGCAGTCCCCAGAACCGCAGCAGATCGGCGCCCGCGTCGATGTGCGAGAAGCCGATGATCGCCGACTCCGTGACGCACAGGAAGGCGGTGTCGGCCGATTCCGCATCGATTTCGCGCCACGAGTCGCGAGCCTGCGCGAACTCGTGCGGTCGCATCGAGGCGAGGACCAACTGTCCCACCTCGTGCAGCAGGCCCGCGGTGAAGGCGTTGCTCTCCCACTCGGTGCCCTGGGCGAACATCCGGCACAGCCGCGACGTCTCGACCGAGTGCAGGGTCAGCTCGTCCATCCACTCGGCCGGGAGCCCGCCCGCGACGTCGAACGTACGGATCAGGTCGTGCATCAGCACCAGCCCGCGCACCGTGTGCAGCCCGAGCAGGCTCACCGCCTGGCCGACATTGCTGACCTTGCGGCCCACCGTGTACGCCGACGAGTTCACCAGCTGCAGCACCTTGGCGGTGGCGGCGGGATCCTGCTCGATGACGCTGCCGACGGAATGCGCCGACGCATCGTCGGAATCGAGCGCCTCGGTGAGCTCGATGAGCAGGTGCGGCGGGCTCGGCAGCGACTGCACGTCGGGACGGTCCGGCCGGGTGCCCGTACCGGTGGTCATCCGGACGTCGATGAGCCGCTCGACGGTGGCGACCAGCTGCTCCGGTGAGCTCGGTTTGGTGAGGAACTCGTGGGCCAGCACCATGATGCTGAGCAGGTTGTCCTCGTTGGTCTGGCCCGAAAGGATCACCCGGGCCGTGCTCGGATACTCCAGCCGCACCCGTTCCAGCAGCTGCGCGCCGTTCATCCCGGGCATCCGGTAGTCGGAGACGATCACGTCGCAGGGCCGGTCGCGGAGCGCGGCCAGGGCGGCCTCGGCGCCCTCGGCGAAGGACATGTCCCAGCGGTCCCGGTAGGTCCTGAGCATGCGGCGCAGGCCGCCGAGGATCCGGGGTTCGTCGTCGACGAACAGGATGTGCGGCCGCTCGGTCACAGCACCGCCCGGGGTCACAGCACCGCCCGGGGTCACAGGGACACCTCCGCGAGCTCGGTGCTCATCGGCAGCTCCTCGAGGCCGGCCACCGGCAGCCGTACCGTGAAGACGGTGCCGACCCCGACGGTGCTGGTGAAGTCGATGGTGCCGCCGTGCCGGTCGGTCACCAGGGTGCGCACCAGCGCGAGCCCCTGACCGGTGCCCGTGCCCACCTCCTTGGTGGTGAAGAACGGGTCGAACAGCTTGTCGGCGATCTCCGCGGGCACCCCCGTACCGGTGTCGGCGACCTCGATGACGGCGAACCCGTCGTCCGCGCGGGTGCTGACCCGGATCGTGCCGTGGCCGCGATCCGCGGCGCCGATCGCGTGCGCGGCGTTGACCACCAGGTTGAGGACCACCTGGTTGATGTCGCCGAGGTGGCAGTAGACCAGCGGCAGGTCGCCGAGGTCGGTCTCGACGTCGGCGATGTACTTGATCTCGTTGTTGGCGACCACGATGGTGTTCTTGATCGCCTCGTTGAGGTCCGCCCGGCTCTTCTCCTCCGTGCCGGGATGACCGAACGCCTTCATCGCGCGGACGATGTGGGCCACCCGGCTGATGCCCTCGAGGGTCTGCGAGATGGCGGTCGGCACCTCCTCCATCACGAACTCGATGTCGATCTCGGTCGCCACCGCGTCGACTTCCCGCAGGGTGGACTTGATGTCACCGTTCGCCTCCGCGGTCGACACCAGCTCGCGGTACGCGGCGAGCAGCCGGTCCAGGTCCGTGAACGCGGTCTCCAGGAAGCGGGCGTTGTCCCCGACGAACTGGATCGGCGTGTTGATCTCGTGCGCGATACCGGCGGCGAGCCGGCCGACCGACTCCAGCTTCTGCGCGTGCCGCAACTCCAGTTCGAGGCGGTGCCGCTCGGAGACGTCCCGCGCGGTGAAGACGATGCTCCGCGAGCCGTCGTGCTCGCTCACGTACTCGACCAGGGCCTCCACGTCGGTCCAGTCGGCGTGCTCGCGTCCGCGGATCCGGCACGGCACCGGCGTCGGCCGGACGAACGACGACACGACCTCGCGCAGCGCGGTGACGTCACCCTCGTGCACCAGCGGCCAGAGGTTCGAACCGACGAGTTCCTCGCTGGGGCACGCCAGCATCATCTCGGCCGCGGGATTCACGAACCGGATCAGGCCCGACTCGCTGGCGAGGATCAGCGCGTCGGCGGAGTGCTCGACCACGATGCTCAGCCGGGACCGGCTCAGCAACTGGTCGAGGGTGAGGGCCGACTCGTCCGCCAGGGTCATCACGGAGGCCGACAGGTCATCGCTCGGCCGCCGGTCGAGGGCCAGCACCAGCAGGCCGAACGCGTGTCCGTGCGCCGCCATCGGCGCGAGCATGATCATGGCGTTCGGCGGCAGCCGCAGGACCTCGGCGACCTCGGCGGCGACCTCGTCGCTGACGACCGCGCAACCGCCCGGCCGCAGCGCGGTCCTGGCCTCCGCGGGCAGCCTGGACAGTTCGGTGACCCATCCGTACGCCTCGGGCCCGACGTCCCCGGCCGCCGCGATCACGTGCAGCGAAGGCCCGGTGACCGTCATGATCAGGGCCGCGCTCGCGGCGCGGTCCATGCTGAGCGCGGCGCCCAGGGTCACGTCCATCGCCTCGGCCCGCGTCATCGAGGCGACCAGCCCGGCGCCGGCGGAGGCCAGCGTGCCCTCCCGGTCGGCCGACCGGTCGCGGGCACTGCTGCCCCTCGCGAGCACGTGGCTGACCGCGAGGGAGATAAGCGCGGTGAAGAACAGCGGAATGGCGACCCCCGGATGGACGTCGAACACCAGGGTTCCGACGGCCATGATCCCGCAGACCACGGCGGCGCCGAGGATCTTCTCGCGCAGCTCGCCGTAGAGGGCCCGGAAGCTGACCCAGACGAAACACAGGCCGATGGTGGAGCCGTACTCGGAGGCCGCGGCGACCAGGCACACGCCGGCGCCTTCGAAGATCCAGCTCCAGGCGGGGAAGCGCTGCCGGCGGTAGCCGGCGTAGAGCCACCCCACCACCACGAGGGCGGCCACCACCGCCGACCCGGCCAGCTCGGGCCGGGAACCGTGCAGGCCCCACAGGCCGAACGCGGGCCAGAGCAGCAGAACGCCGAGGAACAGGGTACGAACCTGCCCCCGCATGGTGTCCGTTCCGCGAAGCCAGCGTTGTACCCACAACGCCCCAGCTACCATGGCCGCCCCTTCAGCCCGACCCGGTAACAACACTTACCGGACTCATGGTGTATACCGGTTCATAGTCTCAGAACCGAGGCGCCGGGGCGGCCGTTCAGGCCCATCGTCCGGCGGCTCCCTTCCTCGGCCGGCTTTCGCGGGTTTGAATTCGGCGATCATGGGTATGCGCCGGTCCATCTATCCCGGGGGGAGGGCTGCAGATGCTGGACATCCAGGCCATCGGCTCGGGAACGGTGGAGGTGGCCATCCGGGGGGAACTGGAGATGCGGCACGCACCCCAGCTCCGCGAATCCCTCATGGCGCTGCTCAACCGCGGCGACGTGACCGGCGTCAACCTCGACCTGGCGGCCGTGACCCTGCTGGACGCCACCGGGGCGGGCGCGCTCATCGTCACCCACCGCATCGCCACCAATCGGCGCGTGGCCCTGCGGATCACCGCGGTCAGCGTGGTCGTGGTGCAGATCCTCACCCTCGTCGGCGCCGCGGACCTCCTCCCGGTCTAGCCGGGTGCCTACTACTAGGCGGGTGCCTAGTAGGCGACCGAGAAGTGCGCCCGGTGATGCTTGGGATTGTCGATCTCATCGACGACGGCGGAAGCGAAGTCGGCGCCGGAGATGACCGACTTGCCGTCGGCGTCGGCGATCGCGACGTCGCCGCCGAGACGGTACGCGCCGGTGGCCTCGCCCGGGGCGAAGGCGCCGTACTGCGCCGCCGGGCTGACGTAGAACCAGTCGAGCCCCTCGGGCGCGGACAGCAGGGCGTCCGCGACGGCGGCCATCGTGCGGCCCTCGGCGGCGAACTCGGGCGGCAGGTCACCGTCGGCGAAGCGGGGCGCACCCGGCGCCGGCCGCAGCGAGCTGTAGCCGCCCACCACGCCGAGGCGGACGCCGGCCGACGCGGCCAGCTCGGCGAGCCGGGTGTCGACGGAGAGCAGCTCACGGGTCAGCTCGCCGCGCGGCGACAGGGCGGACACCACGACGTCGGCCCGCTCGACCGCGCGGGCGCGGACCTCGTCGTCGAGCATGGAGCCCTGCTCGTAACGGACGCCGGGCACCGGCTCCGCGGGCGCGGTGCGGCTGTACGCGGTGACCTCGTGACCGCGGGCCGCTGCCTCGCGGACGATCGACGCCCCCGCGTAGCCGGTTCCGCCGATGACGGTGATGCGAGCCATGAGAATCCCTCTCTCCGACGGCCGGTGCCGCCATCCCATAGTGACCATAGGAGAGCGCGTGTTGCCCGGGAAGCAGGCACCTACCAGTAAGTACGGTCAGCCGTGCCGGCGCAGCCTGCGGCGGAGATGGGCGCCGACCCGCCGCGGTGTCAACGGCACCACGGAGATCATAAGCCGGCCGGAGCCGTCGACCGTGCAGGTCATCGCGGAGAACCGGGCGCCGTTCCGGACCACCAGCGGCCGCTGGCCGCGCAGCGCGGGTGCGCGCACCGCCATCGCGCCGGCCGCCCCGGTGGCGCTCGCGGCACCCAGCGCCCGGTCGGCGTCGTAGGCGCAGGTCTGGGCGGAGACGATCCGGCGCTGGCCGGTCGCCGCGCTGGCGGCGAGCAGGTCCGCCGCCGGGAACCTGATCCGTACGGTGGTGCCGGTCGCGTCGCTGCCCAGCACGCTGACGTCGGCGCGGATCTCCTCGGCGCTCACCGCGATCCGGTCGGCCCCGAGGGCGGACAGGTCGGCGACGGGGGTACGCGCGATGATGGTCAGCACCCGCCGGCCGCGCTCGTCGGCCTCCCAGGCGAGCCCGGTCGCGTCGAGCCGGGCCGCCCAGTCGGGGACCGCGGTCACCTCGAAGCAGGCGTCCGGCAGCCGGCGGTCCGGGTCGCGGAATCCGGGATACATCGCGTACCGCCGGCCGTCCTCGACCAGGGTGGCCGGCGCGCCGGTCCGCGCGTCCCGGCGGATCACGGCGAGCAGCTCGTCGACGTCGCCGTCGCGGGTCAGGGCCATCCGGATGCGGGCCTCGGCGCCCAGCCGGCCGGCGATGCCGTCGGTGAGATGGTCGGTGACCAGCCGGCCCACGCCCTCGTGGACCTGCCGCTGGACGTCACGGTCGAGCAGCAGGAGGTCGTCCTCCAACAGCCGGGCCACCTCGTGGTCGAACCGGCGCAGCATGATCGCGTCGCGCTGCGGCCCGGGCCCGATCAGCTTGGCGACGAACGCCATGACCGCCTCGACCGTCCGCAGCCGCTCCACGTGCCGGCTCAGATAGGTGATGTTCGTAGCGCTGAACCGCCGGACGGCGAAGTAGTACTCGTAGTCGGCCAGCACCGAGATGCGCCCGGCCCGGTAGCACGCCTCCAGGGTGAACGGCAGGTCGCTGCCGATCCGCATGTCCTCCGGATACCGGATGGCGTGCCGGTCGAGCAACCCGCGCCGGAACAGCTTGGTGTTGGCCAGCGAGCGCGGCAGCGGGGAGTCGAACAGGTCGAGGTCGGGCTCGTCGCGGGCGAAGATGTCCTGGTAGATGTGCCGGCTGTGGACGCCGACGACCTTGCCCAGCACCACGTCGGAGCCGTACCTGTCGGCGGCGGCGACCAGCCGTCGCAACGCCTCCGGGCCGAGATAGTCGTCGGAGCCCACGAAGAAGACGTAGCGGCCGGTCGCGACCTCCAGCGCGCGGTTGCACGGCCCGGCGGGGCCGCCGGAGTTGGCCTGGTGGATGACGGTGAAGGCCGCAGGGTAGCGCTGCGCGAACCGGTCCAGTTCCTCGCCACTGCGGTCGGTCGAGCCGTCGTCCACGGCGATGATCTGGATCCGGTCCAGCCCGATGGTCTGCTCCACCAGCGAGTTCAGGCACCGGGTGAGGTAGGGCATGGTGTTGTAGACCGGCACCACGATGCTGACGTCGGGCTCGCTCATCGGGTGGTGGCCTCCTTGATCGTCTGGTCGCCGGCCAGCAGCCTTCGGTAGAGCGCGTCGAGCAGCGCCGCCTGCGCCTCCCACGTCCACGCCGGCAGTGGGCTGTCCGGCCCGTCGTAGACGGCCCGGTATCGCCGCGGGTCGGCCAGCACGGCCCGGGCCGCCCGCGCGAAGTCGGCCGGGTCCCGGGTCCGGAACACCTCGCCCTGGCCGGTGGCGCGGACGGTGTCGGCCATGGTGCGCACCTCACTGACGACGATCGGCAGCCGGGCGTGTGAGTACTCGAAGAACTTCGTGATCAGGGCGATCTCGTGGTTCGGCCAGTGGTGGATCGGAATGACCCCGGCATCGGCCGATGCCAGCAGGGCCGGCACCTGCCAGTGCGGCACGTAGGGAACGAAGTGGATCCGGTCGGCGACGCCGAGCCGGGCCGCGGCGGCGAGCAACTGCCGCAGGTACGGCGTGGACGCGTCACCGACGACGAGCGCCAGGTGCACGCCCTCCAGCCGGGTCAGCGCCGCCACGACGGTGTCCAGCCCGCGCTGGGCCGTCGCCGATCCGCTGTAGACCAGCAACGGGGTCCCGTCATCCAGGTGGCACAGCCGGCGCAGGTCCGGAGCCGGGGCGGCGTCCGCCGGTGGAGGCGGGGTGACCGCCGGGGCGTTGAGCACCACGGCGGGCCGCTCGGCCAGGTCGTGCTGAGCCCGCAGCAGATCGGCCAGCGCGGCGGAGACGGTCACCACCGCGTCGGCGTACGGCACGTACTCCCGCTCGTGGGCGAGGTGGGCGGGCAGCCAGCGCGCGTTGTCCCGCCTGGGCTTGGCACCGGGCAGGAACTCGTGCGCGTCCCAGACCAGCTTGACCGGACGGCCCGCGGCCCGGGCCCGGGCCGCTGCCCGCGCGCCCACGCCCAGCATCCGGAAGTCGTGCGCGTGGATCAGATCCGGCGCCAGCCCGTCGATCACGGCGCCGAACGCCCGCTCGTAGTTCCACAGGCCCGGCTCCAGCCGCCGCCAGGCCCGGTCGCCCAGGGCCGCGCGCCAGAACCACACCTGGGCGTACTCCACGGGCCGTCGCGCCCACCGTGCCGCTCGCAGCAGCGGCCCGCCGCGGGCGAGCAGGCGTGCGCGGAGGCGCCCGGTCGCGGACCTTTGGCCGGCAGCAGCCGACGGCGCGTTCAGCGGGAGCAGGTGCACCTGGGCCGAGCCGAGCCGCCACCGCTGCGGGGCATCGGTGGGGGAGCAGCCCAGCAGGACGACGTCCCACCCCGCCTCGGCGGCCGACATGGCGGTCTTCTGCACCCGGGAGTCACCCTCGACGCCGTTGTCGACCAGCATCACGACGCGGCGACCGGTGCCCGATTCGGCGGTGGCATCGTCGGCGGTGGCATCGTCGACTGTCATCTGTGGCTTCCCCGGCTTCCGTCCGCTGTTCGAACGTCCCTCTGCCCGAACGTCGGCGAGTGTATAGGCCGGGCCCGGCCGACCGCAGCCGCGGAGAAAATGCGACGGCGGCGGATATTCAACCGCCGGCAACGCGCTATTGGGCGCGGGTGCGGTCCGGTGTCCTCTCCCGTTCACCGGAAGTTTGCCGGCGCCTGGACGGCGGGGCCTGCGCGCCGGCGTGCCGCGCCCGTCATGACGTCGGCTTTGGCCAGCTCAGCGGGGGTAGCATCGACCGTGCCGCGAGGGTGTTCGCGCGGTTCGCCGCCACCGGTTCGGAGCGGGGCAGTGCTTGGCCGAACGACCTGCGTTCGCCACCGGCTATTCATCCGGGCGCCTTTCACGAGCCGTACCTTGCATCCGTGTCGCGGCCCTTGGCGCTCCCGATGCGACCGCGCATTTATTTGCTCACGCCAATGCGCTCGTCCTCATTGCTGTGTTGCCTCATTGCTGTGTTGAGAGGTTCCTCATGGATAGCCTGCCCGAAGTCAGCGTCGTCGTTCCGACGCGCTTCCGACCGGAGCTGGTGACGCGGGCGGTCCGCAGCGCGCTGGCGCAGACGGTCAGCGCCATCGAGGTCATCGTGGTGATCGACGGTCCGGACGAGGCGACGAGCAGCGCGCTGGCACTGATCACCGACGCCCGGCTGCGGATCGTGGTGGTGCCGGCGCCGGGTGGTGCGCCGAACGCCCGCAACGTCGGTGTCGGCGCGGCCCGGGCACCCTGGACGGCGCTGCTGGACGACGACGACGAGTGGCTGCCGCACAAGCTCGCGGTCCAGCTAGACGCCGCCAGGGGCGCGAAGACCGCGATGCCCGTGGTGGCCAGCCGGCTGATCAACCGCACCCCGCGCGCCGACTCGGTCATGCCGCGCCGGTTGCCGGCCCCGGGCGAGCCGGTGAGCGAATACCTCACCGTGCGCCGCGGGCTGTTCTACGGCGACGGCTTCATCCAGACGTCGACGATCATGGCGCCGACCGTGCTGCTGCGCCGGGAGCCGTTCACCGTCGGGCTGCGCCGGATGCAGGAACTCGACTGGGTGCTGCGGGCGGTCCACCACGAGGACATCGAGCTGGTCTTCGCGGCCGAGCCGCTGGTGATCTTCCACCAGGACGAGAACCGGCCGCGGATCACCCTGAACTCGCCCTGGGAGGGCCAGCTCGAATGGCTGCGGCGCAGCCGCCACCTGGTCACCCCGCGGGCGTACGCGACACTGGTCATGAGCGTGATCAGCTCGATGGCCGCACCCACCCGCAGCGCCCGGGTCTTCGGGATGCTGCTGCGCGAGGCGCGCCGGCACGGGCGTCCCGGCGCGATCGACTACCTGACCTTCCTGCAGATCTGGCTCATCCCGCCGAAACTGCGCGCCAGCCTCCGCGACCGGGTGCTCGGCCGCCGCGCCGTGCCCGCCGTGCCCACCGAGGCGGCGAGCGTCGGCGGAGATGTCGTTCTCCGGCTGCCCGCCCAGGCGGACCGCGGTGAGGAGTTGGCGCGTGACGGCGTCCGCCGGTAGGACGGTCGCGATCTGGCGTAGTTGCCTGCTGCCGGCCTCCGAGACGTTCATCCGCAACCAGGGTGGCGCCCTGACGCGCTGGCGGCCGGCGTATGTGGGCGCCGTCAAGGTCGAGTCACCGATCGCCGCGGACACGGACGCCATCGCCTACCCGGACACCGCCGCCGGCCGGCTCGGCTGGCTCCTGCTCCGCCTGACCGGGAGATCACCGCGACTGCGCGGGCTGCTGTCCGGCCTGCGCCCGGCGGTGATTCACGCGCACTTCGGCGGCGACGGCTGGCTCGTCAGCCGGACGGCCGCCCGGCTCGGCGTGCCGCTGGTCATCACCCTGCACGGTCTCGACGTGACGAGCCAGGCCCGGCGGCCGGGCCTGCGGGGAGCGCGGCACCGCAGGCACCTGCGCGCGACGTTCGCCCGGGCGGCCCTCATCATCGCGGTGTCGGAGTTCATCCGCGCCCGGGCGATCGAGCTCGGCGCGGACCCCGCGAAGGTGCGCGTGCACCACACCGGCGTGCCGATCGCCCCCGCCCCGGCACCGGTGCCGCCGAAGTGGGACATCGTCTTCGTCGGGCGCTTCGTCGAGAAGAAGGGCATCGACGATCTGGTGGAGGCGGTCGGGCTGCTCCCGGACCTGCGCCCGCGGGTCCTGCTCATCGGCGCGGGACCGCTGGCGGAGCCGATCCGCCTCCGGGCCGCGGAACTGGGCCTGGACGCGACGTTCCTGGGCGTCCAGGACGCCACGGTGGTGCGCCGTTCCCTGGCCGAGTCGAAGGTCTTCGTGTCCCCGTCGAAGACGGCACCCAACGGTGACACCGAGGGCTTGCCGACCACGATCCTGGAGGCCGGAAGCATGGGCCTGCCGACGATCTCGACCTACCACAGCGGCATCCCGGAAGCGGTGGTGCACGGCGAAACCGGCCTGCTCTGCCGGGAGGGCGACCGCGCCGCGCTGGCGGCCGCCATCCGGCGCGTGCTCACCGACGACGAACTCCGGGCCCGCCTGGGCAGCCAGGCGCGCCGGCACACGGAAGCCCACTTCGACCTGGACGAACAGACCGGCCGGCTCCAGGAACTGTACGAATCCGTCAGACTGCCGCAGCCAGGGGCCCAGGCCCGGCCGGTCGCGTCGCATCCCTGAAGCGCTGACAGGTCACGCTGAACGCGCTGTCCGGCAGCCCCACGACAGCAATGGAGACGATCCGGCCTAGCGATCCGGCCTAGCGATTCGGCCTAGCGATCCGGTGGGAACTCGGCCTCGACCCGATCGAGCCACTCGTGCACCAGCGCGGCGAACAGGCCCGGCTGCTCGATCTGCAGGTTGTGTCCCGCCATGTCGAGGGTGACGAACGTCGCGCGCGGATAGTGCGGCAGCAACGCGAACTGGTCGGCGTAACCGACGGTGGCGTCCTGGCGCCCGGTGAGGATCAGCGCCGGCCGGGTGAAGGGCGCCCCGGCCTCCGGAGCGTCGGTAACGATCCACTTCTGGCGGATGCGGGTCAGCGCGGTGCGGTCGCCGAGCTCGATCCCGGCCATGATCTCGTCGCGGAAACGCCGTACCGTCTCGGCCGTCTGCACGACCGCCGTCTCCGCGAACTCCCCGGCGGTGCGCTCGTCCAGCGAGGCGACCAGGTCCCGGTCCGGGCGCAGGGTCTCGCGGCCGGGAACTGTGCGGCCGGCCGGCTCGACCGCGGTGCCGATCGGGCAGATCAGGACCAGGCCGAGGACCTGGCCGGCCCGGGCCCGGGCGAGGGCGCGGCTGAGGTAGCCGCCGTACGACTCGCCGGCGAGCAGGAACGGCGCGTCGCCCACGGTGTCGTCCACGAAGTCCAGGACCGCGGCCAGCACGTCGTCGGAGCTCGCGATGGACGGCGGGGCCGGCGAGCGGCCCATGCCCGGCAGGTCCGGATACAGCCTCCGGTATCCGGCGCGCGCGGCGAAGACCGGCTCCAGGCAGCCGAGCATCAGGCGGTGATCGGGCGTCCACCCGTGCAGCGCCAGCAAGGGGATCCCGGCACCCTTCGCCACGAAGTGCAACGCCACGGACGTACGTGAAGGCATGGCCGAATTATCGACTGCCAGCCGCAGTTGTGGCGTCCGTCAACGCGACGGTCGATCGGGCACCGGGGCGCGGCGGTACCTCTCGCCGCGCGGCACCAACCGGCCCGGCGACGAACTCCGCGAGAATGGCGGCTTGCCGACGAAAGGGCCCCGGCCGATGACAAGCACGGCGTTCGACGAATACGAGCGGTCGCAGTGGGCGGGACGAGCAACGGCATACCGCGACAGCCTCGCGTCCCTCTGCGCCTACCCGGCCGCGCTGCTCCTGGACGCCGCCCACGTCGAAGCGGGCGTACGACTGCTCGATGTCGGCACCGGCACCGGCACCGTCGCGGCTCTGGCGTGCTCGCGCGCCGCCGCGGTCGTGGCCGTCGACGCCGAGCCCAGCATGCTCGAAGTGGCGCGCCGCCAGGCTCCGACCGCCGACATCCGCCTCGGGACGCTGCCGCACCTGCCGTTCGTCGACAACCATTTCGACGCGGCCGTGGCCAACTTCGTCATCAACCACGTCGGCGACCCCGAGGCTGCCATCGGCGAACTGCGACGGGTTGTGCGCCCCGGCGGCCGCGTCGCCGTGACGATCTGGCCCTATCCGCCACCGCCGGCCCAACAGCTCTGGAGCACGATCTTCGACGCCGCCGGTGTCCAGCGTCCCGCCGACCTGCCCCGGGTCGCATCCGACAAGGATTTTGCCCGCACCAGCACCGGGCTCGTCGAGCTGCTACACCGGAGTGGGCTTGTCGACGTCCACTGCGACACGATCGCCTGGACCCATCACACCGAGCCCGAGGCGTGGTGGAAGGGTCCCGCCAATGGCATCGGCACCACCGGAATGCTGTTGCGACGCCAAGACCCGAGCACCATCGCCCACATCCGGGTGCAATACGACCAGCACACCGCTGCCTACCGCGACAAAACCGGCCGGCTGCGACTGCCCACCGCCGCGCTGCTCGCCGCCGCCTCCGTGAGCTGACGAACTCCGCTGTTTGCTGTCCGCATGTCACAGGCGGCCAGGCTGTCTCGTCTCGGGTGTGCAGAGAGGTTCCGAGAAGAACACACCCTCCCACAGCAAGGAGCTGGTCGTGAGCGAGCTGACCACAAACCAGAGGATCGCGCTGATCACAGGGGCGAACAAGGGGATCGGCCGTGCGGCTGCCGGGCAACTCGCCGCACTGGGCATGACGGTCCTGATCGGCGCCAGAGACCCGCGGCGTGGCGAGGAGGCCGCCGCGGTGCTGCGCGCTGCGGGCGGCGACGCGCACGCGGTCACCCTGGACGTCACCGACCAGGCCACCATCCAGGAGGCCGCGAAGCAGATCGACGAGCGCTTCGGCCGCCTCGATGTGCTGATCAACAATGCCGGCATCACCGGCTCCGGGCAGGTCTCGCCCGAGGACGCCCACGATCAGGTCCCCAGTTCCGTCGATCTGGGCATGGTCCGGGCGGTGTTCGAGACCAACGTCTTCGGGGTGATCGCGGTGACCAATGCCATGCTCCCGCTGCTGCGGCGGTCATCGGCGCCGCGCATCGTCAACGTCAGCAGTCACGCCGCGTCGCTGACCCTCACCAGCAACCCGGACGGCCCTTTCGCCGCGTTGCTGCCGTCGGCCGCATACACGCCCTCCAAAGCCGCGCTGAGTGCGCTGACCGTGCAGTATGCCAATGAGCTGCGGAAGGACGGCATCCTCAGCAACGCCGCCGCCCCCGGCTTCGTCGATACGGACAGCAACAATCACAGCGGGCACCTCACCCCGGCGCAGGGCGCGGCGGTCCTGGTACGCCTGGCCACGCTCGGCGCGGACGGACCGACCGCCGGGTTCTTCGACGCGGACGGCCCGGTGCCCTGGTGACGGTGGGCATGACCCGGGCCGGGGAGTTCGAAGAGCTGAGGCCGCTGCTGTTCTCGATCGCCTACCGGATCCTGGGCAGCGTCAGTGAGGCCGAGGACGCGGTCCAGGAGACCTGGCTACGCCACGCGGCATCCCCGACGACACCCGCCTCGGCCAAGGCGTTCCTGTCGGCCGTGGTCACCCGGATCTCGATCGACGTGCTGCGGTCGGCCCGGGTCCGGCGGGAGGAGTACGTCGGGCCGTGGTTCCCCGAGCCGCTGCTGGCCGACCCCTATCAGGACCCGGCGCGGTCGGCGGAGCTGGCCGACTCGGTGTCGATGGCGGCGCTCCTGCTGCTCGAGCGGCTCAGCCCGCTTGAGCGCGCGGTCTTCGTGCTGCGGGAGGTGTTCGCCTTCGGCTTCCCCGAGGTCGCCTCCGCCGTGGGGCGGTCGGAGGCCGCGTGCCGCCAGCTCGCGGTGCGGGCGCGCCGCCACATGGACGCGGGCCGGCCCCGGTTCGAGGCCGACCGCACCGAGCGTGCGGAACTCGCCGGGCGGTTCCTCGACGCCTTCCGGGACGGGGACGTCGACGGGCTGACCGAACTGCTGGCCGCCGACGTCCAGCTGATCGGCGACGGCGGCGGCAAGGCCCCACGATGGGCCGATCGCTTCATCGGTGCCGGGAACGTGGCCCGGGCACTCACCGCACTGGTCCCGCTCTTCGCCGGGATCGGAGCGAACGTGCAGCCGCACGAGGTGAACGGCCAGCCCGGCGCGATCTTCCGGGACCGGGACGGCAAGGTCATCAACACCTGGGCGCTCGACGTCCTCGACGGGCGGATCCAGACGATCCGCACGGTGAACAACCCCGACAAGCTCGGCCACGTGGGTCCCGTTGCGGACGCCGCGGCTGCCCTCCGGGAGGCGAACCAGGTCCGCCGGAACACGGAGTGACCCAAGGGCCGATGCCATCGAGAATCCCTGAACAGCGCATGGGGTCTATTGGCGGCGGTGGAAGGCGTTCCGCTGGGGGCGGCGATCGGGGTCGATGGTGGCCGGTGGGAGGAACTCGGGGTGTCCGTCAGGGCCCAGGCGCGCTTGCCAGCCGCTGTTGTTGTGCAGGAGTCGGTGGTGTCGGCGGCAGATCAGGCAGGCGTTGGCCAGGGCGGTGGTGCCGCCGTCGGCCCACGGGATCAAGTGGTGACCCTCGGCCCAGCGGGCGGGTCGATCGCACTGCGGGAAGGCGCAGCCGCCGTCGCGGAGGATCAGCGCGCGGCGGAGCGGGCCGGTGAACAGGCGTCGGGCGCGGCCGAGGTCGAGGACCTGGCTGTCGCCGCCAAGAACCGCGGGCACGATGTGCGCGTCGCAGGCGAGCCGGCGGGCTTCGGCGACGCTGATCGGGGCTCCGGTATCCAGCCGGCCCACCCCACCGCCGCCGCCGGCATGATCGTGGGCGCCGGCAGCTGTGTGGATGCCTGTCTGGGGAGCTTGGTCGGGAGCCCGACCGCCGCCGGTGTCGGTGTCGGCTGGCGCGGTGGTCGGTTGTGGAGCGTCGGCCCGGAGTCTGTGCATCGCCCAGTGCTGCCCGCCGGGCTGGGTTTGCTCAGCTGGCTGGGGCTGCTCAGCTGGCTGGGGCTGTTCGGTGGGCTGGGGCTGTTCGGTGGGCCGGGGCTGCTCAGCTGGCTGGAACTCCTCGGTCGGCCGGGCTTGCTCAGCTGGCTGGGGCTGTTCGGTGGGCCGGGCTTGCTTAGCTGGATGGGGTTGCTCAGCTGGCTGGGGCTGTTCGGTGGGCTGGGGCTGTTCGGTGGGCCGGGGCTGCTCAGCTGGCTGGGACTGCTCGGTGGGCCGGGGCTGTTCGGTGGGCTGGGTTTGCTCGGTCAGTGTGGTGAGCGGGATCGTGACGACCACCTGCGCCGGATCACCGCCGTGGCCGGGCAGGTCCGAGCCGTCGCGCAGCGCACCGGTGCACACGTCGACCAGTGCGTCTGCCCGCCGTTGCGCCGGGGTGCGAGCCTCGGCGGGGTCGTGCCTGGGATGACACAGCGGGTCGAGGGCGGCGGTGACGGTGGCAGCACCAGAATTGTCGAGGTAGCCGCTCAGCCGGACCTGGCCATTGCCCAGCGGGCTGAGGGTGAACCCGCGTTTGTGGTGGGCCTTAGCGTCTTGCCGGGCGAGGAACTCGGCTTCGCGTTGCTCGGCGACCTCGGGGGCGACATGCTCCAGGATCCGTGCCCCGAGCCTGCCCAAGGTTACCGGGTCGAGGTCACCGGCCCAGTCGATCAGCATGGCCTCGGCTTTGTCGGTGATCTCCCGTCCCAGGTCTGGCGGCAGATCCGCGAGGATGGTCGCGATGGTCGTGGCCTGCTCGGTCGACACCGTGCCCGCGGAGACGGCGGTGTCCAGCACTGGCCGTGTCTGCAAGGCCTCAGCGAGTTTGACCAGCCGCGCCGCAGTGCCGGGACTTACCCGCAGGTGTTGGCGCAGCCACACCACCGTGCTGGTCGCCGCGTGTGCCTGCGGCACACCCCGCGCCTGCGCCTGCCAGACCAGATGCGCGGTCACCGCGGTGAGTTGCTGCACCCCAGCCCAGGCCTGCTGCAGGCACCCGACCAGGTCCCCGTCCGGGACAGCCCAGGCAGGGGCTTCGGCGCAGGCGGCGGCGGCACAGCGGGCCTCGGACACCAGTTCCAACACCCGACCAACCTAGAACAGACATACGACAACGCGAGGGGCCCTGTGGACAACCCCCAACCCCAACCCCCAACCCCCAACCCCCAACCCCAACCCCAACCCCCAACCCCCAACCCCAACCCCCACCCCCAACCCCAACCCCGCCACCCCAAACCCGCCCCCCCACACCC
>Ga0307516_10000660_pt1 | contig 46671 bp, 38 predicted proteins | sample 19_EM_MG_FD_203310 | JGI IMG/M metagenome (GOLD analysis project Ga0307516, IMG submission 203310) | Populus trichocarpa ectomycorrhiza microbial communities from riparian zone in the Pacific Northwest, United States - 19_EM | ecosystem: Host-associated > Plants > Roots > Unclassified | place... | reverse complement strand
CTTCTAGCCTCACAGATTCTCTCTTCTCGCTCGACCAACTATTGACCGCCTTTTGGGCGTCTCTTACTTGCTCTGCGAGAGTCATCGGCTTTTTCATGGTCGTTCCTTTCTGTGGCTGTGTTGTCCAAGTCGATATCGAGCTTCTTTGCCAGTAGCAGCAAATCCGTTGCGACGATGGCATCCTCGATCTCTAGGTATGTGTTTCTGAACCTGCTGAAGCGTGGTTGCGGACGCTGGTCCTTGACTCGCCAGTTGAATATTCTTCCCGCTGAGTCTTTCCGGCGGTCTCTTGCGTCGAAGATATCCTGGTACAGACGTGGAGCGACGCCAACGAACGGTTCGAAGACCACCAAGCCGGGAACGGGCTTCTGCGCGTCCACCTGGATGGCATCACTGTGCAAGTGAAGCGCCCGACTCTTGGGGTACGGCTCAACGTAGAGCACTCTGGCAATCCCGCTCGAAACGATGTGTCGCGCGCACATGTGGCAAGGGAAAGTTGTGGTGAACAACGTCGCGCCTTTTATCGGAACGCCCAAGCGCGCCGCGGATGTTATGGCCGCCATTTCAGCGTGCACACATCGCCCGAATTCAAGCAGATTCATCACACGAGCTCCCTTGAGGATCGCGCGCTTATTTCCTGTCGTCAGAGCGGAGACCAAAGGCACGATTGCTTTTGCGTCTGAATACGAATCGGCAAGGACGCCAGCTTTCGCGAGCCGTGCAAGCATTTCGCTCAGGATCTGCTTGCGCTCCTCAACGATCGGATCGAAACCACGCTGGAAGTCTCTTGCATCGCCTTCGTCGCCTGGCCAGTAAAGGTCTCCGCCGGCTTTTGGAACGTCGTTGCAACCCAGCGCCAGCAGTTCGCCCGAAGGAGCTGCAATGGCAGCTCCAACTTGCCTTCCAAGATCGGAGGATCGAAGGGCCGCTGACCTGGCGTGATACATGCCATGCTCGTCCTTCGTCGGGGTGTGGAATAGGTTGCCGAAGATCAGTTCGATGAAACGCCGAATTTCTGGCTCGAAGGATTTTTTGTCCCGTGCATCGATGAACAGGTCGGCAAGCGGAAATGCATCTTTCACGTCTTGGCCGAGATCCTTGTTCTCTTCTCGCTCATCGCGCTCGACGATGGCTTCAGCCTTTTCTCGCGAATGATTCGGGTTGCCGTGTTGAGACCTTGTGACTTTCTCCGCCATCGCTGAGACCCGCGAGTTGCGGGGCGCATAGGCCGAGATCAAGAAGAAGCCTTTACCGTAGACGGCCCGAAGTGTTTCCACCTCGTCTGGATGTTTCAGCGACCTCAGGATGTAGGCATTGCCCTCCGTTGAGCCGTTCAACTCTTGCTTACGCAGGCGGCGGATCTCAGCTATGGCCAGCAAGGCAACAGCCTCGCCACGTTCGCTTTTTTCACGAAGCTTCGTGCCGGCGTCCATCAGCTTTTCGATTCGAGAGTCCTCAGGCAGATCCGAGTAGTCGACGCCAAAGAATTTCTCGATCTGGGCGCTCAGTCTGACAAGCCGCGCTTTGTACTCGACGGCCTCGAAGCGACGAACGAGCACCTCGATGATTGGATCCAAATCGATGCCGACAGGGCCTACCAAGCCGATGACGACTTCAGGACACGGTTTTGGGACGAGCGGCGAGTCGTCTATTCGATCGGCAGGAAGATCTGCAGTCGAAAGTTTGGGCACAGGGATACGTGCTTTGCGTGACGGCATGGCCCCACTCGTCTTAAGTTGCTTGGCAGCGGGTTGCGAAAGCAAGAGGAGCGGTGCAGACCGTCATTCGCATGCTTGTGTGCACAAACACCTCGCCTGTCATCGTGTCACTTGGCGTCGGGCTTTCGCAGCTGCAGAAACCCTTCCTTGATCAGCCGCTCGATCTCACGGACCACCATCGCGTTGACCACGTCCGCGCGACCTTTGCCATGAATCCCAAGCCGGACCAAGTCATCCACGTATGAGACGATTTCGGCGGACGGTGAGAACGTCAACCGGGAGGTTTCGACCAGATTTTTTACCCGTGCCACGCTTGAATTCCGTCTCAACTTTGCAGCATCTTAGCTGCAAGTTTGCATCAACTCAAGGTGCAAAGAGCTATCAGTATCGCGCTAGAAGCGCCTCCCCGAACGGGTCGTTCAGCGGGGAAAACCGACCAATCCGACGTCACCGGCGGATGGCGGTCGAAACCGCGTCATTTGTCACGGTGACTTCGCATGTTGAGCCCCGTCGTCTTGTGCTCCCCGGCTGCTCCACCTTGATCGCAAGCTCAGCTGGAGGCTGCCATCAATTTCGCTCGTTCCGATGAATCGCAGAATGCAATTTTGATTCATCAAAACATAGGATATTGATTGTTATGGCGTTTTAGTGATTCTTATTGGTGTTTTGGATTGCATAAATTGCTCTGACGAGAGCAGAATCGTGCCAACCATGAGCCCGTTTTCGCACTTTCTATACGACCTGCGGATGCGCCATCAGCTACGACAGGTCGAGCTAGCCGAACGCATTGGCTATGAGCAGAGCTACATCTCGGCGTTGGAGGCTGGGCTGAAGGGGCCGCCCACCCAAGAGTTCGTCGATCGCCTGAAGACGGAACTGAAACTTTCGCACGACGATGCGCATGCGCTCCAGGTCGCCGCCGACGCTTCACAGCGCAGGCTCGTGCTCGAACTGGACATGCCACAGGACGTGTATTGGTTGATCAACCGCCTGCGCGAGAAGCTGCCGGCGCTGACGCCGACGCAGGTTCGGGTCATCAATGACGTCCTCAGCATGGCGACCGCTCCGGCAGACGGGTGGTCTGACCCTCGACGCCGTTTGCCGCGCAGACGAAAGGAGGTACCCCAGATGTAGAAAACGGGACAAACTGAGGTGCCCGTCGTTTTTCGGCTTCCAACCGGCCGCTCTTATGCCGCCTTCGGTTGCTGATCGGGCTGCTTGCTGAGCCAGTCCGTGAGGAACTGGGTCGGCGAACTGTAGTCCAGCGTGGAGTGGCGGCGCCTCCGGTTGTAGAAGATCGCGATGTACTCGAACAGGTCGGCCCCTGCCTCTGCCCGGGTCGCGTAGCGAGTGCCGTGAACCCGTTCGTTCTTGAGGCTGTTGAAGAATCTCTCGGTGGGCGCGTTATCCCAGCAATTGCCCTTGCGGCTCATCGAGGCCGTCATGCCGTACTCGGTCAGCTTGTCGCGCATCGCGTGGCTGGCGTACTGGCTGCCGCGGTCGCTGTGGAAGACGATGCCGGCCTCGGGCTTGCGCCGGAACCACGCCATTGACAGCGCGTCGGTCACGATGTCAGCAGTCATGCGTGGCTTGATCGACCAGCCGACGACCTCTCGGTTGAACAGGTCGAGAACGATTGCCAGGTACAGCCAGCCTTCGCCCGTGGCAATGTAGGTGACGTCGCCGGTCCAGACCTTGTTCGGCGCCGGCGGCGTGAAGTTGCGAGCCAGCAGGTTCGGCGCAACCGACATCAAGTGCTTCGAGTCCGTCGTGGCCTTGAAGCGCCGCTTGTGACGCGCGCGGATGCCGGCCTCGCGCATCAAACGCTCGACCCGGTTGATGCCAATCCGGTGCCCGCGGCCCTTGAGTTCTCGATGCATACGACGCGAGCCGTAGGCGCCCTTGACCTCGGCGTGGATCGCCTTGATCAACGTCACCGCCTGCGCGTCGTTGAGCCGCGTCGAATCAGGCGTTCCGCCGTTGCGCCAGGCTCGGTATCCGCTGATGCTGACGCTCAGCACGCTGCACATGTCGGGCAACGGATAGTCGCGGCGCTGCCCGTCGAGGATGCCACTGCGAGTTCATGATGATTTCGTCGTGCGCTAACTCATCGCGGTAGGCGGCGTGCTAATCGTCGTGTCGGTGGCCTGGGCGGGTCGATCTGCAGGCGGTGTGCGCTCGGCGAACTCGGCAACAGACAAGTCGAGTGTCGGGCAACGGATAGTCGCGGCGCTGCCCGTCGAGGATGCCACTGCGAGTTCATGATGATTTCGTCGTGCGCTAACTCATCGCGGTCGGCGGCGTGCTAATCGTCGTGTCGGTGGCCTGGGCGGGTCGATCTGCAGGCGGTGTGCGCTCGGCGAACTCGGCAACAGACAAGTCGAGACGCGTAAAGGTGGCGCCGCGTTGTCGATGCCACGCGGCGATCGAAGTGCGAGCTCGCAGAATGGGGGTGATCAGGTGAATTCGAATCGTGTGGCGATCGCGACGAGCGACTCTCGAAGCGACAACACGGCCTTGGCGAATTCCTCCCTCCGGCGATCGAACTCGATCTCGTAGGCCGGCACAAAGACTCCCAGGCCACCCCGCTCGATGGCCCCCTTGAGCGACGTGAGGAAGCGAAAGTGGATCCGGGCCAGTTCCGCTTCACCCACCATCTGGATACGCAGCAGTTCGTCGTCGAGCACACTGACCGCGACGGCGATTTCCAGATCGCGCTGGCCAACGCTCGCATGAAGCGACGCCGAGGGTCCCGGGGATCGACGCAGGTCGTACCAGTGCTTGCAGACCGCATTGGCGATGGTGATCATGTCACGCTCGGAGAGCGCATCGATCTTCGAGGCGATCGACTCGGCGGGTCTCACTGACGGAGGAAAGGCGCCGTCTGCGGTGGCCTCGGCGGGGTAGGAGCCTCCCGCGACGGCGGCGATCTCCTTCGCCGCCTTCCCGGGATCGGAAAGACTCACGCGCCGAAAGGTGTTCAACAGCGGCGGCAAAGGGACACCTGGCGAGGTCGTTGCGACGAAGAACGGGCGATCGCCGCCGCCAACGTGAGCGTGAAGGATGGCGCGGTATTCGAGCAGGGTCCACTGCTTGGAGAAATAGGCGTCGGAAGCGACGATCACCGAATAGTCGGCATCGGCGAGCGCCGTGTCGATCCAGCCCACCACGGAGCTGCCGGCGGGGAGCGACTCGTCGTAGAGCTTCGCCTTGATTCCGCACGATGCAAGCGCCTGGTCGAACGCAGTCACGATCGCGCGATCCTCCGAGGCGAAGCTGACGAAGACGGTCACGACCGGGGACATGTGGATTCTCCTGAAGACCGTGCGCGGATGATCGCGTCGGGCGTGGGTGTGCGCCTCGAGAAGGAGGCGACGTCTGCCAGCGCGGAAAGGTCCATCCGGACCGTATTCGCGTTCGCTCGCGCCCAGCGCAGGAGAGCGGCCACGCGCGCATCCCGGTCGATCCTCGCGAGCGGCGGGTACGCCTTCTGCATTGCCTGGCTCTGCAACGCGCCATTGGCGATCGTGTTCAAGTCGTCGATGTCGAACACCTCGTTGTCGCGATCTACCAGACTGCGAAACGATACCTCCTCCTTTGTGAAGACCATTGATCGCTTCGCATAGCGCCAGTGGAGGGTTCCGTCCACGCTGAAGCCGGTCTCGTGAAGCCGGATGGAAGAATCGTTGTCCCAGAGCACTGCCAGCGTCGTCCGCGGTAGAAGATCGAAGATGAGAGCGCCTGCGGCGAGGGCCGCATCGGAATGCACCTGATCCGTGGAGACGCCGGTTCGGTGTCGCAAGACGGCGCCGAGTGCGGCCAGTTGTTGCAATTGCTTATCTTTCATCGCGATGCCAGCGGCCTTCAGGAGGATGACTTCCCGCGAGATCTGGCCGGTCGAGAGGAGCTCTCCCTCGTCGGTTTTTAGGCGCGCTTGCAGCCAGTTCTGGAATGCTCTCGCCTGCGCGCTCGTGGCCGCTGGAGTGAATTCGTCGGACTCCTTGTACTTAACAATCATCTCGGGCATCCAGGCCTCTTCGTCCTGGGCTTCATCCAGCACTGGCCCCATGTTCACCAGGAAATCGCGCAATGAAGTCCCGCTCGACTTCTCGAACGCCCGATAAGCAACGCAGAACGGCCCCCGCACCGGATTGACTCGCCCGTTCGGCAACTTGGGGAGATGGAGACTCCAAGGAATGCTGTCGGCGAGGATCAGGTCCTGCCCGACCGTCGTGTCGACGAACATGCGATCCAGCAGGACCGGAGTTGCCGCCGAATCACGTTTGGCGACCACCCCCGTCCAGCCGATCGACACCCCGAGGTTGTGTCCCGAGAGCACGTAGAGATAGAGCGCCTTCAACGTGGACGCGTCGATGGGCTCGCTCATGGGCAGGGTTCGGGACATCGTGCCGCCCGGCGGAGGTACCAGCACGAGGCGCTCTGTCCGCGCGTCATAGCGGAGGACCGTGGACGGCGCCATCGCCGAGGATGCAGCGAGCGCCGCCGTCGCGCCGAGATGGATGCCGCCGCCCACGGCCTTGAACGTCTTGAAATCACGGACTTCCGTCTCGAACACGAAGGTGGGATATCCCGGTTCGTCGCTCTTGATCAAGGTTTCCCACGTCGGCGGCATGCCCTCGGGAAGACGCGGCTCGGAGGACGTCGCCATGGAATCGAAAGCCGCGCGATCCCGGCCGAACGTAGCATCGGCGACCGTCCGACGCGCGAGCGAACGATTGATCGCCGCTGCCGTGCGCGTTGTCGGCACATTCGCCGCCGTTTCCAGGCTAGCGAATCGCGCACCGAGCTGCGACTCGAGGTCGTCGAGGGTCGCCTGCGCCCGCGCCATGGCCATCGCCGACTTCGGGTCGACGTAGAGCGACCGCGACGTCGCCTGCTCTCCCGGCGCCGGGGCCTGCCAATGCGTTTCCTCGGGACTCACGCCACCGCCGCCATTCCGCGGGGAATGCGGCGAACCACCCGGCTTGGAGGGCGGTGCCGGGTCCGGATCATCGCCATCGGGTCGGGGTTCGCGCGTATCGCCTCCAAGTCCTCGTCGGAGAAAATCGAGCAGCGCGTAGGTGTCCTTCAATCTGTCGTGGTCGGCGCTCAGGTCGACGCCCCGCTCCGGCTCCCAGTGGTGGAGCAGGTCGAGGTGCGCCGTGCAGGCCTGCAGCAGGTCGTGACGCACGGCTGCGAGGTCGCGCACGGTGGCGGTGTCCGCCGCTTCGGGACGGGCGACGAGCTTGTCGGTGATCGCGAACAGGCGATCGACCATCGATTGGATGCGCTGGGTCGATTCGTTGGAAACCGCCCGCACGTTCTCGTCGAATCGGATGCGCAACGCCTTCGGCATGGTGGCGGAGCCTTGGGGATAGCTCTCGGACGCGAACCGGACGAACAGCGCGCGTTCGGTCAGGCTTTCCTTGCGCGCCGGCGGCATCGCGTCGAAGGCCTCGATCGTCTTCGACGTCTGGTGAGTCGCGCGTCGTTCGCGAAGTTCGACGCCCAGGTCCTGCACGAGGAGGTCGCTGAATCCGAACGCCGGTTGAAATCGGTCCGGCTCGACGGTGGCAAGGTGAACGGCGCGGACAAGGCCGGAATCCGACATTAGGCCGGCGCGCCATCGGTCAAAGGTCGGCGGAGGCTGCCCGAGCCGTCCCTCGCGACGCATCGCATCGTATTCCGCATACAAGGCGGCATTGGCGGCGACATAGGCGGTCGGGTCCGCGTCTTTCATGAACAATGCGTCATGGACACGCCAGTCGCGCCCGGGCGGCCCCGCGATCGGAGGCTTGGCAGCGTCGGGATCGATCAGCCCTCCGAGCGCGGCCGCGTGGATTTCCACCTGCTTCTTCGACCACGCCCTCTCGCGCGCCGCGGCGCCCGCCCTTGCAAGATCGAACGCGGCCACGTCAAACACCTTGCCGATCTCGCCGGAATGGGCTCCTGGCCACGCCGCGCGCTGGGCCGAGAGGATGGCTTCGACGCGCACGACATGATCGTTCAGCGCAGCGATCGTCAGTTCGCCCGCGGGGGTGGGAAACAGCGCGTGCCCTTGTTGCCGAACCCGCAGCAGCCGCTTGGTGTCCTGGATGTCTGCCTGCAGCACGGCAGCCGGTAGCAGCTCCAGGGCATCGCCAGGAGCAAGAGACGGCTTGGATATCGCCTGCCGCATGTCTTGCGCAAGGACTTCGAGCCGGGCGATGGCTTGCACCTTGCCCGTCCAATAGGACCGGTCAATATGGCCCGCCATCTCCTGCGCGATGCCGTCCAGCCGCTGCTCGATCGTGCCGAAGGCGCGCCGCCGCTCGGCATCAGACAGCCCTGTCGCGTCGGCCCATCCTCGTGGTTGCCGCGCGGAGGCGGTCGCCGTGTCGGGAACCGCGTTGAGGTGAAGCCTGTACTCCTCCGCGACGGCTTTCAAGAACTGCGCGCGGCTCGATCTCGCGCACTGATCGTGGTAGGCGCGCTCGTCGACCGAACGAAGGGCGTTGCAGAGATCGTGCGCCTCGGTCAGCCACCCCTGAAGCGCCTTCTCGGGCGGCTCCCCCGCGGAGGCCGAGGCCTGGCTCAAGCCGGCCTGGAGAGTGGGCGGCAGCGCCATGTCCGTCGGGGCGCAGGCCGCCAGTAGGGCGGCCTGAAGGAAGATCAGCCATACGCGCATATCGATCGCTCCCCATGGCCCGATTCGTCTGCCTGAATCGGGCGAAGGCTCGATTCCGCGTCCTGGTCGACGTCGTGCCGCGAGTATCCCGGCCTGCACGCTTCCTGTCACCCACTAACTTGTGGATTGCGCGGCGATCTGGGCTCGGCGCGCTCGAGTCCGGCGTTCGGGGCGACGTTCGCATCGTTTCTGCCTCGCCGTCCTTGCCATGCGGGATGGCTCATGCCAGCATGGCCGTCTCGAAGCAGTGACCGAGGAAGGCGCTCGACGATGAATGCGATTCTGGATGAACTGCGCCGACGTCAAGGCGGCTGGTCGAAGACAGCCGACACGCTGAAGCAACGCTTCGAGCACCAGCGAATCCTGGCTCTGGAACTCTTGCTTGGCGGCGCGGTGCTCGCATGGGCGGCCAGCCAGTTCGACGGGCCGACGCGCTTTTTCCTGGCGATGGCGAGCGCCGCGATGTTCGGCGTCGCCGGCTTCCTCAAGCGGCCCCCGCACGGCGACGGCAGCGCCCAATCCTGGGTGCGCGCCCGCGCGATCTCGGAGTCGCTGCAGCGTCTCGCCTACACATGTGCCGCGCGGGGCAAGGGCTACGACGACCCTGGCAAGCGCGACGCCGCGCTGCGCGAAGCGATGGCCGGGATGACCAAGGAATCCGAGCGCGACCTCGGGCACTACGTGGGCGACCAGGACGGGAACACGCCGCAGGCCGACCTGACGCCCGATGCCTACCTGCACGAACGAGTCGACCGCCAGACCGCGTTCTAGCAGTCGAAGTCGGACGGGTACAGGGTCAGGGCCGCCAGGTGGCGCACGTGGGAATTCGGGCTGGCGCTGGCGACCGTTGTCATGACGTTCGTCGCAGGCTGGATGAACAAGCAGATGCTGCCGGCAGGGGCCTGGGCGTCGACCTCGTCGCCTTTGTCGCCGTCCTGACCACGGTCTCGGGCGCCATCATGGCGTACATCGAAGCGTCGAAGTTCGACTTCCTGGTGACGGCGTACCGCGCCACCGCGCTGCGACAGAGCGACCTGAAGCTGACGCTCGTTGTGCCGGTCGACGCCGGCTCTTCCGAATGGGCGAAGTTCGTCGCGCAATGCGAACGGCACATCGCGACGGAAGACGGCAGCTGGACGCTGCGGATCGGGAAGGGCGCGGCAGTTTCCGGCGGCTCGGCGTCCGTGCCCGCGACGCGCTGACCGTCGGGGTTGACGCGATGCGGGGCCCCCCGCGCACCGCCATCAGCCCGCCTTTCATGCCCTCTTTATTCACCTGTCGCGCACACGTGCCCGACGCCTACGAGACGCGCTCGGAGCGCTGCTCTCATTGCAGAGTCCGGATGAGCGATAGTCGAAGGCAAGTACTTCGGCGCGTAAGTAGGCCAGTCGCAGCAACTCATGCAGACCCTTGACTTTGCCCGTGGCGCGGCCATCGCCAAGTCCTTGTCAGGCCTCACGCGCCAGAGCAATAAACTCGGCGCCTTATGGTCGGATGTGGGAAGTTGGTTCTTGCGCATGAAAGCGCCGGGTCCTGGATGCCTGGAGCCGGCGCCGCAGGACCGAAGCAATTGCGATTGACGCCAACGTTGCGTTGCGCATTGCGAACGACGCAGCAGTAGGTGTTTTCCTGGCCTAATTCATTTGACGATCGAACTATTATCACGTCGTTGATATAGCGCCATATCTTTGGCCTACGACCCGCATGAACAAGTGCAGCAAGAAGACTCATCGTCCTCTCGATTCGCCCGGCGAGCTTTGTGACAGGCAGCCTGGCCGCCTGGACGACCGCCCGCTGAAGGACAAGGAAAGCGGCCGCCCTGCGGACTTCGCGTTCGCGCTGTACGCGCGCCAGGCGCGCTGAGCCGGCTGCAGGCGCCAGTGCTTGGCGGCCGCGTTGCGCTTGTGCGCGGCGGCAGGCCTGCGAGCGCGGGCTCGACGTCGACCAGGAACATCACACACAACAGCGCCCCGCAAGCGCAGCTCCGCACCACGGACCATTCCGCCCATGAACTCGAACATCCCATCCCGTATCGCCGCCATGCCGATCGCGCAACGCCGCTTGCGCGCCTCCCACCTTCTGTCGCTGGCTGCCCTGATCGCGCCACTGGCGATGGCTCAGACCACCCTCAGGATCGACCTCGCCAAGCCCGGCGTTGCCGTCAGCCCGACCTTGTACGGCCTGATGACCGAGGAGATCAACTACTCCTACGATGGCGGCTTGTACGCTGAGCTGGTGCGCAACCGCGTCTTCAAGGACGACGACAAGACGCCCGCGCACTGGTCGGTGGTGCAGGACGCCGGCGGCGGCGCCGCGATCGCGCTCGACCAGCGCTACCCGGTCGCCGCCACTGCCCTGACCACCAGTCTGCGGCTCGACGCCGCGGGCGCCGCGCAAGGCCACCGGGTCGGCATCGCCAACGCTGGCTACTGGGGTATTCCGGTCAAGCCGAACACCCGCTACCGCGCCAGCTTCTACGCCAAGACCGCCGGCGCCGGCGGTGTGCCGCTGACCGTCAGCCTCGAGGGCGCGGACGGCAAGACCGTGTACGCGCAAGCCGAGGGCGGCCGCATCAACGGCGAGTGGAAGCGCTACAGCGTGACTCTGACCACCGCCGCGAAGGTCCAGCCGACCGCCTCCGCGCGCCTGGTGATCGCCACCGAAAGCCCGGGCACCGTCTGGTTCAACCAGGTCTCGCTGTTCCCGCCGACCTACCACGACCGGCCGAACGGCAACCGGGTCGACCTGATGCAGAAGTTGGTCGACATGAAGCCGGCCTTCCTGCGCTTCCCGGGCGGGAACTACCTCGAGGGCGAGACCGTGGCGACCCGCTTCAAGTGGAAGGAAACCATCGGCCCGATCGAGCAGCGGCCCGGCCATCGCGGCACCTGGGGCTACCGCTCTTCCGACGGCATGGGCCTGCTCGAGTTTCTCGAGTGGTGCGAGGACATGAAGGCCGAGCCCTTGCTGGCGGTGTTTGCCGGCTACTCGCTCTGGGGCGAGAACATTCCCGGCGGCCCCGGGCTGCAGCCTTTCGTGCAGGAAGCGCTCGACGAGATCGAATACGTGACCGGCGACGTCAGCACGAAATGGGGCGCACAGCGCGCCAGGGACGGCCATCCGGCGCCGTTCAAGCTGCGCTACGTCGAGATCGGCAATGAGGACGGCTTCGACAAGCAGAAGAACTACGACGGCCGCTACACCCAGTTCCACGACGCCATCAAGGCGAAGTACCCACAGCTCAAGCTGATCTCCACCGTCAACGGCAAGGACTGGCTGGGCCAGCAGCAGCACCTGAGCAGCCGGGTGCCCGACCTGGTCGACGAGCACTACTACTACAACGTGATGGAGATGTTGAACGACGCCGCGCGCTACGACAGCTATGAGCGAAGCGGGCCGAAGGTCTTTATCGGCGAGTGGGCCGCGCGCGAAGGCGAGCCGACCACCAACCTGTACTCCGCACTGGCCGATGCCGCCTTCATGGTCGGCATGGAGCGTAATGCCGACGTCGTCGAGATGTCCTGCTACGCGCCGCTGCTGGTGAACGTCAGCCCGGGCGGCATGCAGTGGAAGAGCGATCTGATCGGCTACGACGTGCAGTCCAGCTACGGCTCGCCGTCGTACCACATGCAGAAGATGTTCCGCGAATATCTGGGCAATGTTTCGCTGCCGGTGACCGCTCAGAAGGTGAGCACACAGACCTGGCAGCAGCCGGCCAAGGAGGAGACGCCGCAGGTGCTGCCGCCGGCCAAGGAAGTGCCGACCATGTTCTTCTCGGCGACCAGATCGGACCTGCGCGGCGAGATCTACCTGAAGGTCGTCAACGCGATCGGCACGTCGCAGGCGGTGCAGGTCGAGCTCGCCGGCGCCGGCGAGGTGGCTTCGGAAGGCACGGCGATCGTGCTCGCCTCGGCGAAGAAGGAAGACACCAACACCATCGCCGAGCCGACCAAGGTGGTGCCGGTGACCAGCAAGGCGAGCGGGCTTGGCAAGCAGTTCAGCTACAGCTTCGCGCCGTATTCGGTGACCGTGCTGGTGCTGTCGCCCAAATAGGCCACGCGTACTGGGATCCCGCCATGGCGCTCCTTCTTTCGGGACGGTCACTCTGCAACGACCCGCAGACACTATGGGCGCGTTGACCTTTGATCATGATGCCGCCGTTGGTGGGAGTGACGAGCTCAGGCTTGCGCCAAGGCGGGTTTGAGTTGGGCGCCAAGCGGGATCTCGCCGTCCTTCATTTCAGTCCGAACATTTCCCGATGAATGCACCTTTCTAAGTAGCGGCTGGATCACGGATGTCCTGGGGAGCCTGCCAAACTCGCCCTCCGTTGATAGTTGGTCATGACTCGCACAGGTTTAGCTCGTACGCTGCCGGACGGCCTCCAACCGCGATGTCGTTGAAGCCGTTGTTGGCTTAGCCGGCGCGCAGCTACGTGCAATCAAATGGAATCATGAGCGGGTCCCGCCGATTCCCGAGGAACAGAACATGAAAAGAATGGATTGGTGCGCTCTTGGCACCGTGCTGGCGCTCTCGCTTGGGCTCACGGGGTGTGGCGGTGGCGGCAGTGGCGCGACGACCGATCCGGGTTCGCAGCCGCCTCTGGCCGCCGCACCTTGCGACGGCGGGGTGGCGGTGGCGACCGTGCAGTCCGCGGGCGCGTTGGTTGGCAAGCAGGCGGCTGCGGCCGTCCTGGGATGCACCGGGGCGATCACCGACCCCCAATGGACGCAGACCTCGGGTCCGTCCGTCAGCCTGCTGAGCTCACAGACGCAACTGATTTACTTCGAGCCCAGCGAGGCGGGCACATACGGCTTTCGGGTCACCTACAGTGACGCCCTCGGCCATCCGGGCAGCAAGGACGTGTCGTTGACGATCACCGCGCCCACCACCAAGGCGCTGGCAGTCGTGCGCAACCACCAGGCAGTTCGCATGGGCGGGAACGTGTCGATAAGGGCCTGGGCCGCGTCCGGCGAGGCGGTGCAAAGCGTGAGTTGGGCCCAACTCGACGGCCCTTCGGTGGAACTGCGAGCGGTTGACCGCCTGGCCAAACAGTTCGTGGCACCTGCGGTGACGCGCGACACCCCGCTGCACTTGCGCGCGACGGTGACCACCGCCAGTGGCACCGACAGCCAGGACGTGCTGGTACTCGTCGAGAGGTACGATCAGGCGCCGGCCAACGGTGGCAGCTACGTCTGGTCGGGATTGCATGTCTCGCAGGTGCATTCCTACCTCGCGTCCGGCCCCTATGCCAGCCTGTTGCCTCGCTGCGTCTACGACGCGAAGGTCACGGATTCCACCGTCTGCACTCTTGGCCAGCTTCCCCTGCTGGGCCAGGAAACGAATGGCGCCCTGCCGAGCGTGGAACAAGTGATGAAGCACGTCGTCGTCTCGCACGACTGGCTGGGTGCGAACTTCGAGGCCTTCCTGCGCACGAACGATCCGCAGGGCGACTTCCGCCGCATGCTGATGAGCACCACGGCCATCGTCCTCGGCGCCCATGTCCGCCCGTCGTTCTACAACCCGGCCACGGGCGCCATCTACCTGGACGGCGACAATTTTTGGCTGACGCCGGCCGAGCGCGACACCATTGACGAAGTACCTGACTTCCGTAGCGACTTCGGCAGTAGCCTGGCCTTCGCCGACCTCTGGCGTTATGCCGAGGCGAACCAGGGGATCTTCAAGTTCTGGGATCCGGAGCAGCGCGTCGCGCGGACTCAGTCCGACCTGCTCGCCGAAGCGGGTTGGCTCCTTTATCACGAGTTGTCTCATGCGGGCGATTTCGTTCCGCCCTCGCAGTACGCGGCGCTTGGCCAGGCCGACACCGTGAACGCCTTCGTCAGCGGCCGCTACCAGCGCGGCGAACTCGTGTCGGACAAGTTGCACGACAGATTTCCCCTGACGTCGCTTGAAAGTCAAGGATTGGCCGAGGTCGAGTTTCTTGGCGGCACTGCGACGGCGGTCCAGAATGCCTACACGGCTGATCAGGTGTCCGGGTTCTTCGCTAGCGACCTGGCGACCGACCCCTACGCCTACACCGATTCCCGCGAGGATCTCGCGATGACCCTCGAAGAGACGCTCATGAGCCTGCGCCTTGGCGTGCAGCGAGACGTGGCGTTCGTGCCGAACAACAGCAGTGGAATCGTCACCGACGACGTGCGCTGGGGCCAGCGCGGGCGGGTGGGCGACCCCCGCATGCGCGGCCGCATCAAGCTGGTGGCGGCCGAGGTGGTGCCTTGGCTGGACAGCGCCGCGGTTGACAACCTGCCTGCGCCAGTGGCCATGCGCGTTGGCGAAAGCTGGGCGGCGAACCTGACGCTGACCTCGACTCCCTCGCCGATGCGCCACGCGCTTTCGGCATCGGCCGAACTGGCTCAGTGGACGGTGGAACAACATGCCTTCGAACAGTGGGCGGCCCGTGCCCAGGATCGACGGGAGGCCCATGACCGGGTTGACCGTTGGCTGAAGCGATAGACCGCCGCAGGGAAGGGGTTGGGGCGGGCGACGAGGCCGCGACGACACCGGTCTTGTAGCATTCATCAAAATACGTGATGATTGCTACATGACGGATTGGCTGATTCTCGCTGCAACGCTCCCGACGAACCCCAGCGCGCTGCGGGTGCGGGTCTGGCGGGCGCTGAGGGCCACCGGTGCGGGAACTCTGCGCGAAGGCGTCTACCTGGTTCCAAGTGGCGCGCCGACCGCACCAGCCCTCTGGGAGCTCGAGCGGACCATCGCCGAAGCAGGCGCCGACGCGCATCTGCTTGTCGTCAAGGCCCGTGACGAGGCCCAGGAGAAGTCGTTTCAGGCCCTGTTCGACCGGTCCGATCTCTATGCGGAGCTGCTGCTGTCCGTCAAGGAGGCCCGCGGCACGATTCGCAAGGCCACCGAGGTCGAGCTGCACAAGACCCTGCGGGCGCTGGAGCAGCAACTCCAGGCCATCCAGATCAGCGACTTCTTCCCGGGCAAAGGCGGCGAGAAGGCTGCCACCGCCTTGGCCACTCTGCGCCGCGAGGTCGAACTTCATCTGTCGCCCGGCGAGCCTGCCTCGGCCGTGGCGAAAATCCAGCGTCAGTCGGTCGAGGACTACCAGGGGCGCACCTGGGCGACGCGCAAGCGACCCTGGGTCGACCGCCTGGCCACCGCCTGGCTGGTGCGGCGCTTCGTGGACAAGGCACCGAAGTTCGTCTGGCTTGCCGACCCCAAGAAGTGTCCGAAGGCTGCGCTCGGGTTCGACTTCGACGGCGCCCGCTTCACTCACGTGGGCGACAAGGTCACCTTCGAGGTCGTGGCTCACACGTTCGGCCTTGACGAGGACCCCGTGCTCAAGCGCCTGGGCCAGTTGGTGCACTCCATTGACATCGGAGGCATTCCGTCGGATGAGGCCGCCGGCGTCGAGTTGATGGTTCGCGGCCTTCAGGCTCAACACGACAACGACGACGCACTGCTGGCGGCGTCGTGTGTCTTCTTCGACACCCTCCACGCCGCGCTGCGGCTCGCCAAATGACTGTCATTCCCGCGACCGCCGCAGACGCGGCACCCGAGCCAGTCACTTTCGGTCAGGCATTCGTCTACTGGCTCAAGCTCGGCTTCATCAGCTTCGGTGGACCTGCCGGGCAGATTGCCATCATGCATGAGGAACTGGTCGAGCGGCGCCGCTGGATTTCGGAGAACCGCTTCCTGCATGCGCTGAACTACTGCATGGTCCTGCCGGGGCCCGAGGCGCAGCAGCTGGCCGTCTACATCGGCTGGCTCATGCACCGGACATGGGGCGGCATCGTCGCCGGCGGCTTGTTCGTGCTGCCGTCGTTGTTCATCCTCATCGCGCTGTCCTGGGTCTACATGGCCTTCGGCACGGTGCCTGCGGTGGCGGGACTCTTCTACGGCATCAAGCCTGCGGTCACGGCCATCGTCGTCTCGGCCGCGATTCGCATCGGCTCGCGTGCACTGAAGAACAGCTGGCTCTGGGGCATCGCCGTCGCGGCCTTCGTCGCCATCTTCGCGGTGAACCTGCCGTTCCCGCTCATCGTCCTGGGTGCGGGCCTCATCGGCTACGTCGGTGGCCGCTACGCCCCTGATAAATTCGCTGTCGGCGCAGGCCACGGCAAGGCAGCCAAGGGGGGCGGTGCCGCCATCATCGACGACAACACACCGACGCCGGCGCATGCGCTCTTCACCTGGAAGCGTTTCCGGCGCATCCTCGTCGCGTTCCTCGGGTTGTGGGCGGTGGCCATCGGAGGGTTGACCCTGGCCTGTGGCTGGGACGCCGTCCTGACGCAGATGGCGTGGTTCTTCACCAAGGCCGCGCTGCTGACGTTTGGCGGAGCCTACGCAGTGCTTCCCTACGTCTACCAGGGGGCCGTGGACCACCACCACTGGCTCACGGGCCTGCAGATGATCGATGGGCTGGCCCTGGGGGAGACGACACCGGGGCCGCTCATCATGGTCGTCTCGTTCGTCGGATTCGTCGGAGGCTGGACGAAGGCCATCTTCGGAACGGACTCGCTCTTCCTGGCCGGCGCGGTGGCGGCCACGGTGGTCACCTTCTTCACGTTCCTGCCGTCGTTCTTCTTCATCCTGCTCGGTGGCCCGTTCATCGAGTCGACGCACGGCAATCTGAAGTTCACGGCACCGCTGAGCGGCATCACCGCCGCGGTCGTGGGCGTCATCGTCAATCTGGCCGTTTTTTTCGCGTACCACGTGCTGTGGCCGGCAGGTTTCTCGGGACGTTTCGAGTGGCCGGCCGCGGTCATCGGCATTGCTGCAGCACTCGCATTGATTCGCTTCAAGGTTGGCGTCATCCCCGTTGTTCTCGTATCGGGCTTGTGCGGCCTGGCGCTGAGCTTTGCCCCTTGCTTCGCGACCAACTGACGCCGGCGCCTCTGCCCCGGCCCGCACCTGAGGAGTCATCGTGGACATCCGGATTCAAGAACTGCCGTTCGAACCCGCTGCATTGCGCGGCCTCTCCGACAAGCTGCTGCGCAGCCATCACCAGAACAACTACGGTGGGGCCGTCAAACGCCTCAACGCCGTCCGCAATCAGCTGTCGGCGCTCGACTTCACCGCGGCCCCGGGCTTTCAGCTGAACGGGCTCAAGCGCGAGGAGCTCATTGCGGCCAACTCGGTGTTTCTCCACGAGCTGTACTTCGGCTCGCTCGGCGGCGACGGCCAGACCATGGTGCCGGCGATGACCCTGGCGCTCGAAGCCAGCTTCGGCAGCGTGGACCGTTGGCGCTCAGAGTTCGTGGCCATGGGCAAGGCACAAGGCGGTGGCTCGGGTTGGGTACTTCTGACCTTCCAGCCGCGCGACGGAACCCTGGTGAACCAGTGGGCCGCGGACCACACCCACGCCTTGGCTGGCGGCACGCCCATCCTCGCGCTCGACATGTACGAGCACTCGTACCACATGGACTTCGGTGCCGCTGCCGGCTCCTACGTGGACGTCTTCATGGGCAACATCAACTGGGCGCCGGTATACGAGCGCTACCAGTTGGCCGTCCATGGGGCGAGCGAACCCTACGGAGCGACTCAGGCCGAGGTCTCCGGCGCGGTGCTATTTGATGTCCGGCGAGCAGGCATGTTCGAGAAGGCTGAGACTCTGATACCGGGCGCGCGATGGCGCGACCCCGCTGCCGTCGGGGCGTGGGCATTCGAGGTCGCCCCCGACAAGGAGGTGGTTGTCTACTGTGTCTATGGCCATGAGGTGGGGCGAGCGACCGCCTTGCGATTGCGAGCCCACGGCCTGAAGGCGCGCTACCTGCGCGGCGGTATCGACGGCTGGCAAGCTGCCGGTCGTCCGCTCGAACCCAAGGAGGTCGCGTCATGAAGTGGGGCACTCACGAGCGTCCGAAGGTTGACCGCATCGCCCGCACATGGCCGATTGCGAAGTTCGCCATCCAGCCTCGGGGCGTGGGCGCTTCAAGGTGAGGAATTGAGCTTCCAGGAGCGGCTCCAGTTCTTCGCGCTTCGCAAGATCAGCCCCGGCATGCCGTTGCATTCCTGCTGAGGCCATGGGCACCGCGTTCGACAGGGTGTCGCCCCACGCTTGGGCGCATGGCACCACTTTCGAACGATGCCACCGGTTGGTGACCGGTGCATTTCTGTTGCTGCACGGTGGAGCCGGGCCGCTCCCTGCGGATGGCACGAAGCGTGCTTTTACGGTCGGTAGTACGATTTGACTACTTCGTAATAACTCCCGCCTTGCGCAAGGAACTCGATGAACTCCCAGCGATCTGTGCTTGTCTCCAAGAGTCTGCTTCCCAAGTTGCTGATGGCCGGTCTGGCACTCGGTGCCCATTGGCTCGTGCATGCCGAAGGGCCTGAGCCGGAGCAGAGCATTTCCTACAACGTCGGCGCGGTTTCGGACTACCGCGTGCGCGGCATCGCGCAGACCTCTTTCAAGCCTGCCATCCAGGGTGGTATCGACTTCGCCGACAAGAGCGGCCTCTATATCGGCACGTGGGCCTCCAACGTGCGCTGGGTGAAGGCGCTGAACGGTGCGACCAAGGGCAGCGTCGAGGTGGACGTCTACGGCGGCTACCGCGGCGCCCTCGACGTCCTGCCCCTGACGTACGACGCCGGCGTCATCACCTACCAATATCCAGGCAACAACTCCGGCGTCGGCGGTGCGTTGCCGGCCGGCACGTTCGGCAACGCCAGCACCGTCGAGGCCTACATCAGCACCACCTACAAGATCTTCACGCTCAAGTACAACCGCAGCCTGAGCAACTTCATGGGCAACCTGCACAGCCACGGCAGCCAGTACTTCGACCTCAGCGCGTCGATCGACCTGACCAACGGCTTCTCGCTCGTGCCGCACGTGGGCCACCAGTCCATCCCGGGCCAGGTGGACGACCTGGGCGACTACACCGACTGGTCGCTGACGCTGGGCAAGGATTTCGGCAGCGGCCTCTCGGCCACGCTGGCCGCGACGGGCACCGATGCCAATCGCGTGTTCTACACCGACACCAACGGCCGCTTCCTCGGCAAGAGCGCGGTGGAAGTTGGCGTGAAGTACAGCTTCTGAGCGCAACGCCATGAGCGCCCACCTCGATTCGACGACGCCACTGGCGGCCGCAGCGGTCCCATTCCATTCCGCGCGTTTCTCGCAGGAGCGCGTGCTGTGGGAGGAGGCGCTGCCGGGCGGCGTGCAATGGTCCGGCGTCCTGCAGCGCGGCACCACGCTGCGCGTCATCGACCTGGAGGGTCGCGCCAACGTCGCCGTGCTGCTGTTCAACAAGGACCAGCCCAGCGAGCGCTACAACATGCCCGACACGCTGAAGGCGCAGCACACGGCCTTCCTGACGCGCGGCAATGCCTGCTACTCGGACATGGGGCGCATCCTCTGCTCGATCCCCGAGGACACCTGCGGCTGGCACGACACCGTCTGCGGCGTCCTCGACACGCCGACGATGCAGGCCCGCTACGGCGTCCACCGCTACCAGGAGCACCGCAACGCGATGCACCGCAGCGCGCAGGATGGCTTGCTCGTCGAACTCCAGAAGTGGGGCCTGGGACGCCGCGACGTGCACGCGAACCTGAACCTGTTCAGCCAGGTGCGCGCCGACGGGTCGGGCGCGCTGCGCTTCGAATGCGAAGGCCGCGCGCCCGGGCAGCACGTCGACCTGCGTTGCGAGATGAACGTGCTGGTCGTGCTGTCCACCGCGCCGCATCCGCTCGATCTCGCGCCGTCCTATGAGCCCGGGCCGATCCGGCTGACGGCATGGCGCTCGGGCACGGCCGGCGCCGACGACGTGGTGCGCCTGTCGTGCGCGGAGAACGCGCGCGGCTTCATCAACACCGAACGCAGCTTCCTGTGAGGCACGCCATGGCATCCGCTCCTTCCGTCGCCACGCCGCCATCCCGCGTCCCGCCCGTCAGGGAAAGCATCCTCGACCCGGCCCTCGCCGTGCGCGACGAGGTCGTCGCCGCCGGCGAGCCGTGGCTCGCGCGCATCGCCAAGGGGCAGGTGCTGCGCATCGTCGACCTCGAAGGAAACCAGGCCGTCGACACGCTGTTCTTCAACGCGCACGACGCCGAGGAACGCTACAGCGCGACGCACACCATCCTGGCCCAGCGTGCCTTGTACCTGGGGCTGGGCACGACGCTGGTCTCCAGCGAAGGCCGGCCGATGCTGACCATCGTCGCCGACACCTGTGGCCGCCACGACACCCTCGGCGGCGCCTGCTCGTGCGAGAGCAACACGGTGCGCTACGCGCTCGGCAAGCGCTTCATGCACAGCTGCCGCGACAACTTCATGGCGGCCATCGCAGCCGACCCGCAGGGCCAGCTGGCCAAGGCCGACATCGGCGCCAACATCAACTTCTTCATGAACGTGCCCGTCACGCCGGAGGGGGGCCTGACCTTCGCCGATGGCATCTCGGGGCCGGGCAAGTACGTCGAGATGCTAGCGCTCATGGACCTGACGGTGCTGATCTCCAACTGTCCGCAGCTGAACAATCCGTGCAACGCCTACAACCCCACGCCGGTGCGCTGCCTGGTCTGGGACGCGCGCTGACGACCGCTGCAGGACGACCTGCGGCCTCATCCACCCCGGCGGGACGACCCGCCCCGGAAGGCTCCCTCATGTCCGACTCCGTTGCCATCGCCCGCGCTGCGGACGGCGCCGCGCCGCGTTTCGATACCGTCCTCGTCGCCAACCGTGGCGCGATCGCGTGCCGCATCATCCGCACGCTGCGCGCGCTGGGCCTGCGCTCCGTCGCCGTGTATTCCGAGGCCGATGCGGATTCGGCGCACGTGGCGCAGGCCGACCGCGCGATCTGCATCGGCCCCGCGCTGGCCGCGAAGAGTTATCTCGACGAGGATCGCATTCTCGCGGCCGCGCGCGAGACCGGCGCCGGCGCCATCCATCCCGGCTACGGCTTCCTGTCGGAAAACCCTGGCTTCGCCGAGGCGTGCGAGGCCGCCGGCATCGCCTTCATCGGCCCGACCGCGGCGCAGATGCGCGCCTTCGGACTGAAGCACACCGCGCGCTCGCTCGCCGAGGCTCACGGCGTGCCGCTGCTGCCCGGAAGCGGCCTGCTGGACGGACTGGCCGCGGCGCAGGCCGAGGCGCAGCGGATCGGCTTTCCGGTCATGCTCAAGAGCACCGCCGGCGGTGGTGGCATCGGCATGCGCCTGATCCGCCACGCCGACGAACTGCCGGCGGCATTCGAGGCCGTGGAGCGCCTGGCGCGCGCCAACTTCAAGGACGCCGGGCTGTTCCTCGAGAAGTTCGTCGAGCGGGCGCGGCACATCGAGGTGCAGGTCTTCGGCGACGGCGGGGGGCAGGTGGTCGCGCTGGGCGAGCGCGACTGCTCGGCGCAGCGGCGCAACCAGAAGGTGATCGAGGAGACGCCGGCGCCGCACCTGGCCCCGGCCACGCGCGGGGCCATGCTGGACGCCGCCGTGCGGCTGGCACGAGCGGTCGACTACCGGTCCGCAGGCACCGTCGAATTCGTGCTCGACGACGACAGCCAGGCGTTCTACTTCCTCGAGGTGAACACGCGGCTGCAGGTGGAGCATGGCGTCACCGAACAGGTCACCGGCATCGATCTGGTCGCCTGGATGGTGCAGCTCGCGCGCGGCGACCGCTTTGCGCTGGCCGCGCCCGAGCCGCGTGGCGCGTCCATCCAGGTGCGCCTCTACGCCGAAGACCCCGCGCGCAACTTCCAGCCCAGCGCCGGCCTGCTGACCGAGGTTCGCTTCCCGGCCGACGCACGCGTCGAGACCTGGGTCGCGACCGGCAGCGAGGTGCCGTCGCACTATGACCCGATGATCGCCAAGTTGATCGTCACGGGCATCGACCGCGCGGACGCGGTGCGCAAGCTGCGTGCGGCGCTCGCGGACACGCACCTGTCGGGCATCGAGACCAACCTGCGCTACCTGCGCGCGATCGCGGCGTCGCAAGTCTTCGCCGAAGGCCGCATCGTCACGCGTTCGCTGGCCGATTTCCCTTACCGTCCGCGTGCGTTCGAGGTGCTGGAAGGCGGCGTGCAGACCAGCGTTCAGGACTGGCCGGGCCGCCAGGGCTACTGGGACGTCGGCGTCCCGCCTTCCGGGCCGATGGACGACCTCGCGTTCCGCATCGCCAACCGGCTCGTGGGCAACGACGTCGCCGCGGCGGGGCTGGAACTGACGCTGTCCGGGCCGACGCTGCGCTTCCATCACCCCGCCGTCGTCGCCCTGTGCGGCGCGGCGATGGCGCTCACGCTGGACGGGCGCACGCTCGCGCCTTGGCAGGCGCATGCGGTCGAGGCCGGCAGCGTGCTGCGCATCGGCAGTGCCGCCGCCGGCGGTGGCAGCCGCAGCTACCTGGCCGTGCGTGGTGGCGTGGATGTGCCGGCCTACCTCGGCAGCCGCGCCACATTCACGCTGGGCCAGTTCGGCGGCCACGCAGGACGCACGCTGCGCACGGGCGACATGCTGCACCTGGGCGACGAGCCGGCGGGGCCTCCCGCCATGGCGCTGGATGCGGGCGCCGTGCCGCAGTACGCCGCGGATGGCGGCGAGTGGGACATCGCGGTGCTGTACGGCCCGCACGGGGCGCCGGATTTCTTCACCGATGCCGACATCGACACCTTCTTCGCCACGCCCTGGCAGGTGCACTACAACTCCAGCCGCACAGGCGTTCGCCTGATCGGCCCCAAACCCGAGTGGGCGCGGCGCGACGGCGGCGAGGCCGGGCTGCACCCGTCCAACATCCACGACAACGCCTACGCGATCGGCGCCATCGACTTCACGGGCGACATGCCGGTCATCCTCGGCCCCGACGGCCCCAGCCTGGGCGGCTTCGTCTGCCCCGCGGTCGTGGTCGCGGCCGAGCGCTGGAAACTCGGGCAGCTGCGGCCGGGCGACCGCATCCGTTTCCGCCGCGTCTCGCAGGCCGACGCGGCGGCGCTGCAGTTGCGCCAGGACCGCTGGGTGGAGGCACTGGAGGCACCTTCTCCGGCGCGCTTCGACGGCGCTGCCGACACGTCGCCCATCCTGCTGGACCGGCCGCCGGCGGCGGGCCGCCCCGGCCTGGTGATCCGCCAGGCCGGCGATCGCTACGTGCTCGTGGAGCTGGGCACGATGCAGCTGGACATCGCGCTGCGCATGCGCATCCACGCGCTGTACGCCGCCATGCGCGCCAGCGCGCTGGACGGCATCGTCGACCTCACGCCCGGCATTCGCTCGCTGCAGGTGCACTTCGATCCGAAGCGGCTCGAACGCGCGCGGCTGGTCGACGCGCTGGCCGCCGCCGACGAGGAGCTGGGCGATACCGACCAGCTCACGGTTCCTTCGCGCATCGTCTCGCTCCCGCTGTCGTGGGACGACGGCGCCACGCGCCTGGCCATCGAGAAGTACATGCAGTCGGTGCGCCCCGACGCGCCCTGGTGTCCGAGCAACATCGAGTTCATCCGCCGCATCAACGGCCTGGACAGCATCGAGGACGTGCACCGCATCGTGTTCGAGGCCGACTATCTGGTGCTCGGCCTGGGCGACGTGTACCTCGGTGCGCCGGTGGCCACGCCGGTGGACCCGCGCCACCGGCTGGTGACGACCAAATACAACCCGGCGCGCACCTGGACGCCGGAGAACGCGGTGGGCATCGGCGGCGCCTACATGTGCGTCTACGGCATGGAAGGGCCGGGCGGCTACCAGTTCGTCGGCCGCACGCTGCAGATGTGGAACCGCTGGCGCGATGCCGACAGCGGCGCCGCGGCGTTCGAGGCCGGCAAGCCCTGGTTGCTGCGCTTCTTCGACCGTATCCGCTTCTATCCGGTCAGCGCGGAGGAGCTGCTGCAGATCCGGCGCGACTTCCCCGCCGGCCGCTACCCGCTGAAGATCGAGGATGGCGAATTCAGCATGGGCGGGTACCGCCGGTTCCTGGCTGACAACGCGTCCGGCATCGCGCGCTTCAAGCAGACGCAGCAGTCGGCGTTCGAGGCGGAGAGGGAACGTTGGCGCGCGGCCGGCAGCGCCGAGTACGTCGGCGAGCCCGAGGCGAGTGGCGCGCCGGCCGACGACAGCGACCTGCCCGAAGGCGCCCGCAGCGTCGGCAGCCAGGTGCCGGGCAGCGTCTGGAAGGTGATGGTCGGCGACGGCGACATGGTGGCCGAAGGCGACGTGCTGGTCATCATCGAGTCGATGAAGATGGAATTCTCGGTGTTCGCCCCGTGCGCCGGCCGCGTTCTGAAACTGCGCTGTGCCGAAGGCGCCGCGGTGGGCGCGGGACAGGAAGTCGTCGTGCTGATGCCGAGCGAAGATTTCGCCACGGAGGCCGCATGACCGCAGCGACGACGGTTCCGTTCCTTCTCGACATCGCAAGCTTGCAGGCGGCGTACGCGAGTGGTGCGCGCGCACCGCTGGACGTGGTCGAGGCCGTCATCGCCGCCACGGCGACCGACCCGCACCGCGCCTGGATCCATCGCATCGACGCCGAGGCCTTGCGCGTCCGCGCGCGCGAGCTGCAAGCCCGCGGTCCGGAGGGCCTCGCGCTGTACGGCGTGCCGTTCGCGGTGAAGGACAACATCGACGTCGCCGGCATCCCCACGACGGCCGGCTGCCCGGACTATGCCTACCTGCCGCAGCGCCACGCCTTCGTGGTGCAGCGCCTGGTGGACGCCGGCGCGATCGTCGTCGGCAAGACCAACCTCGACCAGTTCGCGACCGGGCTCAACGGCACGCGTTCGCCCTACGGCGCGTGCCGGAATGCGTTCGACCCCTCGCGCATCTCGGGCGGCTCGAGCTCGGGCTCCGCGGTCGCCGTGGCGCTCGGCCAGGTCAGCTTCGCGCTGGGCACCGACACCGCGGGCTCGGGCCGCGTCCCGGCGGCATTCAACCACCTGGTCGGGCTCAAGCCCACCTGCGGGCTGCTGTCGACGCAGGGCGTGGTGCCGGCCTGCCGTTCGCTCGACACGCCGTCGATCTTCGCGTTAACGGCCGACGACGCCGCGCGCGTCTTCTCGGTGGCCCGTGCCTTCGACCCCGAAGACGCCTACAGCCGGCCGGCGCAGCCGCACGGTGCGGACTTCGGCACCGCCGTCCGCCCGCGCCTGGGCGTCCCGCGCGCCCGCGAGCTGCGCTTCTTCCAGGCTGGCTACGCGCAGGCCTTCGAGGGCGCGGTCGACCATGCGCGCCGGCTCGGTGCCGAGATCGTGGAGATCGACGTCGAGCCCTTCCTGGAGGCCGCGCGCCTGCTGTACGAAGGCCCCTGGGTCGCCGAGCGCTACCAGGCCATCCGGGGCTTCATCGATCGCCAGCCGGAGTCCGTGTTCCCGGTGACGCGCGACATCACGATCGGCGGCGCGAAGCCGCTGGCCGCCGACGCCTTCGCCGCGATGTACCGGCTCAAGGCGCTGCAGCGCAGCAGCGGCGCCACCTGGCATGCGGTCGACGCGCTGCTGCTGCCCACCGTGCCGTCGCATCCGACGATCGCGGCGATGCTGGAGGAGCCCATTCTTCGCAACAGCGAGCTGGGCCTGTACACGAACTTCATGAACCTGCTCGATTGCGCGGGCATCGCGGTGCCGGCCGGCTTCCTCGCCGACGGCCTGCCGTTCGGCGTGACGCTGGCGGCGCCCGCGCACCAGGACGCACCGCTGCTGGCCCTCGCTCGCCGCTGGCAGGACGCGCTCGAAGGGCGCGCCGCCACGCTGGGCGCGACGGGCCGCACGGCCGGCCGCAGCGAAGCTGTCGTCGCCGGCGCGCAGCCGGGTCGAATCCAGGTTGCGGTCTGCGGCGCCCACCTGCAGGGGCAACCATTGAACCGCCAGCTCACGGACCGCGGCGCCCGCCTGCAGGCCAGCACCCGCACTGCGCCGATCTACCGCCTCTACGCGCTGGCCGACGCCGGCAACGGCGTGCGGCGACCGGGCCTCGCGCGCCTGGCCGACGGCGAGGAGGGGGCGGCGATCGAGGTGGAGGTATGGGAGATGCCCGCCGAACATTTCGGCAGCTTCGTCGCGGGCATTCCGGCGCCGTTGGGCATCGGACGCACGCAGCTGGCGGATGGCCGGTCCGTGCCGGGCTTCATCTGCGAAGCCGCAGGCCTGGCCGGAGCCACCGACATCACCGCATTTGGTGGGTGGCGCGCCTGGCTTGCCTCGCTGGGTGCCCCATGAACGATGCCGGCGCTGCGACGGCTGTCGCGGCGCCCGGCGTCATTTCTCCGGCGCCTGGATCGGCGGCATGATGGCCGTCAGCAGCTGCAAGGTGCCGGAGATGACACCCCGCCGGGTCGCGAGTTCGTCGGCGATCTTCTGAAGACGGTTGGCGCGGCCCTGCACCAGCATGACCTCCATCACCTGGTTCTTCGACAACTGCACATGCAGCGAGCTGATCACCTCGTCGATGTGCGCGAACTGCAGCTCCGCGATCTGCTTCTGCAGCCCCGGCACCGTGCGGTCGTAGTGCAGCGTGATGCTGCCGACCATGACCTTGTTGCCAAGCTTGCGCTTGTACTCGACGAGCTGGGCGTTGACCATGTCGCTGACCGCTGCCGAACGGCTCGCGTAGCCACGGTCGGCGACCATCGAGTCGAGTTCCTCCAGCAAGGAGGGTTGGATCGAGACGCTGATGCGGCTGACCAGCGAATTGGAGGGCTTGCTCATGGCCGTGACGGGAGGACCTCGGGATGCACGCGGCTTGCAGGCTCGCCGCACAGAGCGCCAAGGATACCTGCGATCGTAGAGGCGTCGGAGCGTTACTCGACGCTGTCGTGGACGTCGGTCATCCGGATCATCGGCAAGTGCTCCGCCGCCGGCTCCTCGTCCGGCGCGTGCGGCTGTCGTTCGGGATCGATCAGCGCTTCCAGGCGCTGCTTCGTCGCCCGGAACTCCTCTCCGCTCCATTGCGCGAGCGAGCGCGGGCGCGGTACCGGCACCTCGATGAATTCCTGGACGCGGCCCGGATGGGGCTTCAGCACCAGGATGCGGTCGGCCAGGTAGATGGCCTCGTCGAGGTCGTGGGTGATGAAGACGATGGTGATGTCGACGTTGCGCCAGATGTCGAGCAGGTGCGTCTGCATCCGCGCGCGCGTCTGCGCGTCGAGCGCGCCGAAGGGCTCGTCCATCAGCAGGATGCGCGGCTGGTTGGCCAGCGCACGCGCGATCGCGACACGCTGGCGCATGCCGCCCGAGAGCTGGTGCGGATAGGCGTCGGCGAACTTCTCGAGGCCGACCAGCGCCAGCCACTCGCGCGCCCGGGACTCGGCCTCGTCGCTGCCCTTGCCGCTCATGCGCGGACCGAACATGACGTTGCGCTTGACGGTCAGCCAGGGGAAGAGCGAGTAGCCCTGGAACACCATGCCGCGGTCGTGACCGGGGCCGGCGACCGGCTTGCCATCGAGCAGCATCTCGCCGCGCGTCTGCAAGTCGAGCCCGGCGAGGATGCGTGCAAGCGTCGACTTGCCGCAGCCCGAGGCGCCGACGATGCAGACGAATTCGCGCCGGTGGACGTCGAACGAGACATCGCGCAACGCCTCGATCTCGCCCTGCGGCGTGCTGAACGACTTCGACAGGTTGCGCACCTGCAAGATCTTGTCGCGGTTGCGGATCTTGCCGAACCGCGCCTGGACCTCCGGCGATTGGTCGAGATAGGACCGCGTCGATGGAAGGGACTGGGTCATGGAGGCGCCTTAGCGTCGGTTCTGGGAACGATCCCACGGGAAGAGCCAGCGCCCGAGCCGGCCCAGCAGCAGGTCGCTGCCGAAGCCGATCACGCCGATGATGATGATGGCCGCGTAGACGGTCTCGAAGTGCTGGTAGCGCGCCTGCTGCGTGATGAAGAAGGTGATGCCGGAGCTGGTGCCGATCAGCTCGGCGACGATCAGGTAGGTCCAGGCCCATCCGAGCAGCACGCGCTGGTCGCGGTAGAGGTCGGGCAGGATGCCGGGCACGATCACGTGGGTGATCAGCGACCAGCCCTTGGCCCCCAGCGTGCGCGACGCCTCGATGAGCGTGGCCTCCAGCTTGCGCGTCGTGTTGGCCACGATCAGCACCTGCTGGAAGAAGGTGCCGATGACGATGATCGCGATCTTCGGGCCATCGTAGATGCCCAGCACGGCCACGGCCAACGCGCCGAACGCGGGCGCGGGCAGGTAGCGGAAGAACTCGTTGAAGGGCTCCGTGAGCTGGCCGACCGGCCTGAAGTGCCCAGCCGCGATGCCCAGCGGGACGCCGAACAGCGACGAGATCGTGAAGCCCCAGAAGATGACCTGGATGCTGTGCCACAGGCTCTCGTGCAGCCAGGGGGCGTCCTTCTGCTCCGGGGCCGTCGTGAACGTCGTGAACAGCGCGCGCGCCACCTCGTGCGGGGCGGGCAGGTAGATCGGATTGGCCGGACGGCCCTGCGGCAGCGCCAGGTGCTGCGTGCGCATGGCCTCCACCTGCTGCTCGTACTCGTCGCGGTCGACGAGCATGCCGGTCTGGAAGTAGTCGACGCCGCCCGGCGCGACCACGGCGACTTTCGGATGCCAGATGAAGGGGACGTAGCTGATCGCGCACCAGACCAGGATCGGCAGCAGGAACGACCCCAAGGTCAGAAGGTCCGCCCGCTGCAGGCGCGGCCAGCGCCATGCCTTGGCGCGCACGGCGCCGGGCGAGCCGGGCTCGACGCTGGCCTGGTCCACGACTACTTCGCTCCCACGAACGATGGGTCGATGTAGTTGTTGACGTTCTGGCTGATCGCGTACACCTTGTTGTACCAGTTGAACGTGTTGACGACCTCGGTCGAGCCGTAGAGGGAGGCATAGCCCGGGGCCTTCACGAAGGCCTTGCGGCCGTCGTCCAGCGAGAGCAGGTGCGTGCCCTTGAGCAGGGGCAGGTACTCGGCCGCCGTGACGCCTGAGCGAGCAGCCATGATCTTGACGGCGTCGGGCTGCGTCTTCGGATCGTTGATGTAGGTGACGACGCGGTCCCACACGCCGACCACCTTTTGCCACTCTGCACGGTGCGCCTTGAGGCTGCCCGGGCTGACGGCGAGGGCGTCGTAGATCAGTCCGGGCTCGTCGGCGGACGTGTAGACCGGCTTGGCCCCGGGCACCGCTTTCATCGCCTCGTTGGCCACCGGTTGCCAGACAGCGACCGCGGCGATGTCCTTGGACGCCAGCACTTGCGGCAGTTCATTGGTCTTGGCGTTCACGATGGTGATGTCGCCGGCCTTGAGTCCGGCGCGCTGCATCGCGTTGCGAAGCAGGAAGTGGTCGACCAGGCCCACTTCGGCAGCGACCTTCTTGCCCTTGAGGTCGGCGATCGACTTGATGCCTGGCTTGGCAATGACCATGTCGTTGCCGGACGAGTAATCGGTCAGCAGCACCATCTGGTTCTTCGCACCCGCGGCGCCGACCACGAGCGCGTCACCGTTGGCCATCAGCACCGCGTCCAGCTTGCCCGCGGAGAAGGCGTCCATCGAGGCGGAGTAGTCGAACCATTCGAACTTGACGTCGACCCCGGCTTCCGCGAACCAGCCCTTGTCGATGGCGACTTGCCAGGCCACCCAGCCCGGCCAGTCGCTGTAGCCGATCTTCAGCGGCTCGGCGGCGAACACCGCGGGCGATCCGAGAAGGGTCGCGGCAGAGGCCAGCAGCAGGGAGAAGCAGCGGCGGTTCACAGTCGTCAATGAGCGCAGGCGCATGAGAGTCCTTGGTTGAAGAAGATTCGGTAATACTATTTTCAGAAACCGTACTACCAATCAAGCATGTTCCATGCCAAAACTGATCGCCTCGTACCGAGCATCTGCCTGGGCTGCTCGATGCACCGCCGTGCGGCCGGACGGGCGGCACGCTGCACGTTTCAAGTGCGATTGCACCATGTTGAATTGCTGGCCACGGCATGCCTGGCAGCCATTCACGAACGCTTCTGTTTCCCCGATCCGTTTCGGGCGTCGTGACAGGACGCCGATCGACACGTCCTGCGGTCCACCGCGCAGTTTCGTCATCAAGGTTGTGGACGAAATGCCCGGACGACGCGGTCCAGCCCCTATATACGGCGTCGGGACACCTTGACGCGCGCCCGGCCCGAGGCGCAAATTTCCTAACCGTTGACTTGACGTCAACGTCGCCGTGAAGCGCTCGCAGGAGCGACTTGCGGCACGGGTGCCTGGGCCGGACTTTCCTCCCGGGTGGTGTGTTGCAGCGCGGGAGCGCTGGACTAGGAGAGGAGATTTTCGATGGCCAATTCACATGTCGTTCTTCCCGGCAGCTTCCGGGCCGCCGCCGCCGGCGCTGTGCGCCTCGGGGGTGTCGATCCCGCGCGTCGCATGGAACTCATCCTCGACCTGCGTTCGCGGTCGGACTTGCCCGAAGGGCACGTCGCCGCCACCTGGTCGCCGGAACAGCTCGCGCAGGCCTACCGGCCGGACGCCGCGGCGATATCGAAGGTGAGTGATGTGCTTGCACGCTACAACCTCCAGGTCGTGGGCGAGTCGCAGTGCACGCCGTCGTTGTACGTGGAGGGAGATGCCGCCTCCGTCGAGCAGGCGTTTCGTCCGGGGCTGTCGATCTATCGCGAGTTCGGCCACCGCGCCTACATCGGCCGCCGCGAGGGGACTTATTCGATTCCGGCCGAACTGGCCGGCCTGGTGCTGGGCGTGCATGGCTTCGACGGTCGCCGCGTCTTCAAGCGGATTCCGCGGGCGCGCGCTGCGAAGTTCAATGATGCTGCGGCCGCGGCGGCGGCAGCGGCGCAAATCCAGGGGTTGTCGCCGACGGATCTGGCCAATCGCTACAAGTTCCCGCCGGGGGATGGCGCGGGCCAGCGCATCGCGATCGCGGAGTTCGGCGGCGCCGTCTTCCAGGACGATCTGGACGCTTTTGCGAATCAGTTCAACATTCCTTCGCCGCAAGTGGCGATCAAGACACTGCTCCAGCCCCAGGATCCGGCCGACCTGGACACGAGTGTCGAGGTCAACATGGACGTCCAGATCATCGCCGGTCTTTGCCCGGCCGCGGACATCACGGTCTACTTCGCCAAGTTCACCCAATCCGGCTTTGTGCGCATGCTCGATACCGTCATCGCGGATCGACCCGTCGTCCTGTCGGTCAGCTACGGCGTCTCTGAAGACAACCATCGCGTCTGGTCCGGTACCGCGCTCGCCGCGATCAACCGACGACTCAACGCGGCTCGCCTGGCCGGCATCACCGTGTGCGTGTCGAGTGGCGACGATGGCACGGGATGCGACATGTTCGACGGCGGCGTGCACGTCGAATTTCCGAGCTCGAGCCCGTACGTGCTGGCCGTCGGCGGCACGAAGCTGCACGGCGCCGCCGAGGTGACCTGGTGGGATGCCCCTGGCACGCGCTTCGTGTCGGATTCCGACGAGCAGACCGGTGGCGGTTCGACGGGTGGCGGCGTCAGCGTTCGCTTCCATCGCCCTGCCTGGCAGACGGTACAGGTCGAGTCGCTCAACCCCGCGTCGGCGCGCGGTCGCATCGTGCCTGATGTGGCGGCACTTGCCGGAGACCCCGGTTCTGCGTGTCTCATGCGCTTCATCGCTCAGGACGGGAGCGTCGTCAGTGCCTGGGAACCGGGGGAAGGCACGAGCGCCTCTGCGCCGATCTGGGCCGCGCTGATCGCTCGCACCAACGCGAAACTGCCTGGCTCGAAGCAGCAGCGCTTTCTGGCGCCGCTGCTCTACGAGACGGTGTCCCAGGGCGGTCCGCTGGGCGCCGCGGCATGCACGGCGATCAAGTCGGGCAACAACGCATCGGAGCCTGATCCCGGCATCGGGTATGCGGCGACCGGGGAGTTCAGCGCGGTCACGGGCTGGGGCATTCCCGATGGCACGAAGCTTCTCGCCGCGCTGACGGCGCTGCCTTAGCGATAGCGCGGCGGGTCGGCGGCGACGCGCTGAGCGCCGCGGCCATCGGGCGCGGAAAAGCAAGACGCCTGGCATCGCCAGGCGTCTTGCATTGAATCGTCCGTTCCCCGATCAGCCGGCGCGTGCTGCCAGCGTCGCCATCACGTGCAATGGACGCGCCGGGCTGCCGGATTGTGGCGCTCTGCGGCCGAACCGAGGTCTCGATCGGCGCCTGCGGACGGAAACCCCCGCAGTCTCAGCCCGGCCGTTGTTCGACGAACGATTGCATGTAGCGCGCGACGTCCAGGCCGTCGTGCGCCAGCGCCAGGTCGGCGCGCGCCGTCGCGTAGCGCTCCGCGCCCACCGCGTCGCGCCGCTTCTCCAGCAACCACGCGCTGTACGCCTCGACGAACTCCGGGTGCGGCTGGACGCAGAACACGTGGTCCTCGATCGCGTACGCCGCGATGGGGCAGAAGTCGCTGCGTGCCAGTAGGGTCGCCCCGGCGGGCAACGTCAGCACCTGGTCCTGGTGCGATGCCAGCAGCGTCATCGTCGGCGCGGCGTCGGTCGCCTCCGGCTTCAGCGGCCGCGGGCCGACCCAGTCGTAGCGCATGCGACCCATGCCCCAGCCCTGAGGCGCGCGGCCGACCTGCGCGTCGAGACAGACCGCGATGAGCTGGTGGCCGAAGCAGATGCCCAGCAGCGTCTTGCGCTGGCGCAGCAGTTCGGTGACGCGCTCGCGCAGCGTGCGCACCCAGGGCTCGTCCGAGAACGAGTCGGCCTTGCTGCCGGTGAGCAGCACGGCGTCGTAGGCGTCGAAGTCGTCGGGATAGTGGCCGGCGGGGGTGTTGAAGCGCTCGAATTGCCAGGGCACGCCGGCAGCGGCGAACATCTTCTCGGTCATCACCCCGTAGCTGACGTAGGTGTCGGCGACGGCCGGGTCGAGGTCGTCGTTGTCGAGGATGCAGATCTTCAGGGGCGGTGCGGGACGTTGCGAACTCATCGGGGAATGGTACGCGGGCGCCGCCGGGCCTGCCGGCGTCGGGCCATCGCTCCTGAAACGTGGGGGAGGGCCGGATCATCGACACGCGAAGCGGTGGCGCGGGCTCAACATCGGGGGCTCGCAACCGAGGGGGCCTTGCAATGATCACGACACCGATCAAAGCGCTCATGTTGCTTTTCCTGTGCGGAGCCCTGGTCGAGGACGCTGCGCTCTGCACGCTGTCGTGGTGGCGGCCCCAGCTCTGGTTCCATCTGTTGCACCACGCCGATCCGATCGGATTCGACGTCGCACTGCTGCGTCGCGCCGGGGGCCAATGGGGCGCGTTCGCGCTCGTCCAGGCGATCGCGCTGCTGCGCTGGCGCACTCGACCGCTCTGGCTGGTGATCGTGGCCGGCGCGCGGATCTCCGACCTGTTCACCGACCTGTCGTACATCGCGGCCGTGCCGTCGCTGACGCCGTTCGGATGGGCGACCCTGGTGCCGCCGGCGTTCCTCAACCTGGCGTTTGTCGTGACCATGATCGTGGCGTACCGGCAGGCGACGGCGCCGTCGCCTGCCAGGCTTTAGGCGACGGACAGTCCACCTGCGAGATCGGCGCCAGGACGAGTGCGGGCCGAGGGTCTACGATGGCGCCATGCCCGCTCCCGTCCTTCGATTCCTGAGCGCCGCCCTGGCGCCCCTCGCGCTGGCGGCCACCCTGGCGCACGCGCAGGAATCCGGAGCCAGCGCTTCGGTGCCTGGAGAACAGGCGGCGCGGATCGACTCGACGAATCCGGCCTGCCAGCCCGCCTATCCGGCCGCATCGCTCAAGGCCGGCGTCACCGGCACCACGAAGGTTCGGCTCGCGATCACCGCCGTGGGCCAGATCACGAGCGCCGAGATCGTGCTGACGTCCGGCCCGACCCTCGAACATCGCCTGCTGGACTATGCGTTCGAGCAGGCGCTCTTGACCTGCCCGTACATCCCGGGGCGCGATTGGCAGGGGCGCGCCGTGGGCGGCACGATCACGGCGGTGCATGTCTGGCAGTTGCCCGCGATCGCTGGGCACTGACGCGGACGGCCGTCCCGGTGCGGTCGAAGTGCTTCGAGGCGTTGCGTGAACGCTTCCAAGGACTAGCGATTTACCCGAGGTTCGTGCCACCTGTTGCACTCGTGCAACCCCTCGCTCCATTCGTCGCGACGGTCGAAGTAGACGGTTCCGATGCGCTCCGGTTTGGACCATTGGGCTCGCGTGCCTGCATACTGTGAGGATGAGCGAAGATTTCAAGCCTGGGACGAGACCGCTGTTGCGGCTTGCCGGGCTAGACGCCGTGCGAGCGTTCGTGTCCCGTGCCGAAGAGGCGCACGTGATCTGGACCGCCGTACTGGCCTTGATGTTGCGGCTGTATCAGGAACCCGATGCCAAGGCGCGACGCGAGTCGGGGCCGACGGACTCGCAGGTTGTCACGGCCCTGCGCGTTGTGCTGAGCGAGAACTTCGGCAGCGAGGCGGCCGACTACGCATCGTGGGCGCTCGTTCGCTTCGGCTGCCGCCAGAAGGCGACGATGGCCGCCCTGCATCCCTGGGAAGGCCTGATCTTCGAATGGCAGCAGCGCCGCGCCAGCGCCCCGCGCATCGCGCTGATGTTGCGCGATGCCGGCCTCGACAAGCCGCTGAAGTCCGCCGCCCTCGAGGCAATCGACGGCTGGGTCACCGACCCGGTCGCGGCGCTCGGCGCGGCCACGTCCATCATCGAGACGTTGTTCGGCGAGCGCCTGGTCTCGTACAACCTGCACGACGACGGCACCACGCCCGCGCACGACGCGCTGTTCGGTGGCCTGGTCGCCTCCCTGCTTCCCGAGGCCCGGCTGCTGCAACTGCGCCAGAACCTGGTACGCGGCGAGGACGGCGCGGTCTGGCGTGTCGAGTACATCCACGACGGTGTCGAGCATCGCTTCGAGGCGCGCGCCAACGGCTCGGCGATGGACGTCGATGCCGTGATGCAGGGCGTCGACGAGCTGCTGGCGAACCTGGGCCGGATCGAACGCGTCTACCGGCTGGCGCCCGGCCGCTACAACAACGGCGAGACGGGCGCGTTCGTCGCCGCCGACGGCAACAAGTTTCCCGAGATCGCCTGGCGCCTGCGCCTGCCTTTGCTGCGCAGCCCCAGCGTCTCCGGACTCTCGCCGGGCATTCCGACGGCGGCGCCCGAGCCCCTGCGCGTCGGCGCGCGCCCCATGGCGCCACGCCCGCAGGCCGTCGTGCGCGAGGGCGCACGGGACGATGCGGTGCCATCCGCCGGACCGGGCAATACCGCGCCGATGTCGCTGCTGGAGTCGCAGTTCGTCACGCCGACGCCGCCGGCCGGCCCGGTCGAGCGTTCGGCCGACCCGGCCATGAAGCAGCTGATCAACGCCTTGCGCCGCTCGTTCGGCGCCGGCCGCCTGCTGCAAGGCGGTCGCTGGATGAAGCAGGTGCGCACGGAGCCCCCCGCGTGGATGGTCGCCAGCGGCGACCCGGTGCGCATCTTCTACGACAAGCAGGAGACGCTGTTCCGCAAGGGCCGCATCGGTTGGGGCGCGCTGGTCGAGGCTGACGACGGCGTCTTCGCGCAGGGCGACGATGACCTGCCGGGCGTGCTGGTCTACAGCGAGGACGAGTACTTCGATGCGCGTCCCGCCGAGCTGGCCGCGATCGGCGCGCGACTGCTCGAGCTGAAGTCCGCGGGCGCGGTCGGCGCCTTCGAACTGAGCCGCTTCGCGCAACTGGTGCGCAACGATTCGGGGCGGCCACTGGGGGTGACGGTGCCGGCGGCGCTGAGCGCCAAGGAACCGATGCTGAGCAGTTTCGTCGCGACGCGCGCGCACCTGCCGGACGGCATCCTGGCCGGCGACTGGTTCCCGGTGCTGATCCACCCGTCCAGCGTCGTGCCGATGATCGTGCCGTCGACGTTCTGGCCGCCGGCGATGCTGGCGGCCTGGAACGAGCGACGCCTGAGCCTGGACGCCCCGGTCAAGGCCTGAGCGAGCCTACTCGCCTGCTGACGCCCGGCTTGCCGGGCGTTTTGCTTTGTAGACGCTGAAACTCCAAAGATGTAGTTTGGCTAGCGAGGAACGAGAACTTGGTCGGTCTGAGTAGTTCGTGTAATTACTGTTCCCTCTTTCGATGCACTTTGCTTGGGTGTTTAGTGCACCAAGGGAGGGTTTTCGCCCCATTTCAGTGAGCTAGTTTTGATACATTGATTTTGCCGACACGAACAACCCGGCCCGCGGCGAGACCGAGGTCTCCGCCCGCCAGGGCCCGTCAGGAGACTGCACGATGAGACTGATCCGCACCCTGGTCTGCGCCGCCGCGACCGCGCTCGTGACCTTGCCGGGCATGGCCGCCATCAACGCCTCGGCGTTGGGGGCCGCGTATGACGCCGGCCACACGTCGATCAACTTCAAGGTGTATTCGTCGCGCGCCACGCGCATCGAGCTGTGGCTCTACGCGAGCGCGAGCGGCTCGCCCGAGAAGCTGAAGGTCACGCTGACCAAGGGCACGGGCAACCTCTGGGCGGCCAACGTCACCACGTCGGCGCTGACCGCGGCGGGCATCAGCGGCACGGTCTACTACGGCTATCGCGCCTGGGGCCCGAACTGGACCTGGAACAGCGGGTGGACCAAGGGTTCGGGCCTCGGGTTCGTGAGCGACGTCGACGCGCAAGGCAACCGCTTCAATCCGAACAAGCTGCTGATGGATCCGTATGCGCGCGAGCTGAGCCAGGATCCGACCAACCCGTCCAATCTCGACGGCACCGTCTACGCCTCGGGGGCCAACTACCGCCTGATGGACAGCGGCACGGTCGCGCCCAAGGGGATCGTGTTCGTGCCGGACACCCAGTCCATCGGCACCAAGCCCACCCGAGCGTTCAAGGACGACGTGATGTACGAGGTCAACGTGCGCGGCCTGACGATGAGCGACTCGAGCATCGCGGCAGCCTCGCGCGGCACCTACAAGGGCGCGGGCCTGAAGGCCGCGTGGCTGGCCAGCCTCGGCGTGACCGCCGTCGAATTCCTGCCGGTGCAGGAGATGGAGAACGACACCAACGACGTCGTGCCCAACACCGACGCCGGCGACAACTACTGGGGCTACTCGACGCTGAACTGGTTCGCGCCGGATCGCCGCTATTCGTCCGACAAGACGGCCGGCGGCCCGACCAAGGAGTTCAAGGCGATGGTCAAGGCGTTCCACGACGTCGGGATCAAGGTGATGCTGGACGTCGTCTACAACCACAGCGGTGAAGGCGGCGCGTGGTCGCCCACCGACACGACCACCTACAACGTGGCCAGCTATCGCGGCCTCGACAACCCGACCTACTACGAGCTCACGAGCGACCTGCAATCGAGCTACGACAACACCGGTGTCGGCGGCAACTACAACACGCACAACCCGATCGCGCAGAACCTGATCGTCGACTCGCTCGCCTACTGGCGCGACACGATGGGCGTCGACGGCTTCCGCTTCGACCTCGCCGCTGTGCTGGGCAACACCTGCGAGGTGGGCTGCTACAACTACAACAAGACCGACTCCACGACCGCGCTGAACCGCATCGTTGCCGAGATGGCGCCGCGGCCCGCCGCCGGCGGCACCGGCACCGACTTCGTGGCCGAGCCCTGGGCCATCGGCACCGGCACCTACCAGTTGGGCAACTTCCCCAGCGGCTGGTCGGAATGGAACGGCAGCTACCGCGACCTGGTGCGCCAGGCGCAGAACATGCTCGGCTCGGCGACCGTCACCACGGGCCAGCTCGCGACGCGCTTCGCGGGTTCGTCCGACCTGTTCGGCGACGACGGCCGCAAGCCCTGGAACTCGGTCAACTTCCTGGTCGTGCACGACGGCTTCACGCTGGGCGACCTGTATCGCTGCAACGGCAAGAACAACACGCAGGCCTGGCCCTACGGCCCGTCCGACGGCGGTGAGGACAACAACAACAGCTGGGACCAGGGCGGTGTCGCCACCGCGCAGCGCCAGGCCGCGCGCACCGGCTTCGCGTTGATGATGGCCTCGGCCGGCACGCCGCTGATGACCGGCGGCGACGAGGCCCTGCGCGGCCTGAACTGCAACAACAACCCGTACAACCTCGACTCGAGCGCGAACTGGCTGGTCTGGACACGCACCACGGACCAGACCAACTTCCAGAACTTCGCCCAGGCGATGATCGCGTTCCGCAAGGCGCATCCGTCGCTGCGTCCGCCGTCGTTCTATTCGAGCGTCGACAACAACGCCAACGTCATGGAGCAGCTGCGCTGGTTCAAGCCGGACGGCACCGTGGCCGACAGCACCTACTTCAACGACGCGAACCAGCACGCGATCGCGTGGCGCATCGATGGCACCGAGTTCAGCGACACGGCCGCCGCGATCTACGTGGCCTACAACGGCTGGAGCGGCGCGGTGAGCTACACGCTGCCATGGCCGGGCACCAACCGCAGCTGGTACCGCGTGACCGACACCTGCACCTGGGCCGAGGGCGCGAACCAGGTGCGCGCGCCGGGCTCCGAGGACGCGATCGGCGGCGAGAACACCGTCTACAGCGAGTGCGGACGCGGGGTGCTGGTGCTGATCGCCAAGTAGCCGCGCTGGAGCCGCTGGCAGTTCCGGGCCGGCGTGGGTGCGATGGGCAGTCGACCGTGGGAGAATTTCCCATGACTTCCTTCTCGCATGTGACGCTGGCAACGGCGCGCCTCGACCTGCGCCCGCTCGCCCCGCCCGACGCCGCCGCGGTCTACGCGATGCGTTCCGATCCTGTCGTGCAGCGCTACGGCAGCCACCCGCCGTGGACGGATCCGCAACTGGCGGTCGACTACATCGAGCGCAACATCCAGGCGATGGCGGCGGGCACGCATGCCCAGTTTGCGGTCGTCCGGCGCGATGACGCCGCGGTGATCGGCACCGTCACGCTGTTCGCGCTCGATGCGCAATGCCGGCGCGCCGACGTGGGCTACGTGCTGCTCGTGTCCGAGTGGGGCCGGGGCTACGCGAACGAGGCGGTCACCGCGTTGCTGGACTGGGGCTTCGAGCACCTGGATCTCAATCGCGTCGAAGCCGACGTCGATCCGCGCAACGCGCACTCCGCACGCGCGCTGGAGCGCCTCGGCTTCGTGCGCGAAGGCCACCTGCGCGAGCGCTGGATCGTCGGCGGCGAGATCAGCGACTCGTGGATCTACGGCCTGCTGGCCTCCGAGTGGAAGGCGCGCAGGGCCGCGGCGGCGTCTGCCTAGCCTTCGCTTTCCGGCTCGGCATCCAGCCGCGCGGGAATCGTCTGCAATGCCAGCTCCGCGCTGTTCAGTGCGCCTTCGATGAAGCCCTGGTAGTCGGAGTACGCCTCGCCGACGATGTGCACGTTGTTCGCGCCGCTGCCGAAGTCGAACGACTTGAATGTGTCCATCACCTTCCAGCTGCGCACGCCCGGCTGCCAGCCGTGGTTGGCGGCGCCGTACGGCGGGCGCGCCCAGTCGCGCAGGCCGTAGGTGATGACCGAGTTGCGGATGTACGCGGTGGCCTGGTCCAGCGTCATGTGGTCGAACAGCTTGCGCGCGTTCTCGGTCAGCCGAACCGGGCGTTCGCCGTCCACGTGGCCTTCGAGCGCGCGCTTGACGTCGCGGGCGACGAACAGTGCGAAGGCATCGACGATGCGGCCGTTCTGGTCCAGCTCCGCCCGGTCGTGGCGCTCGGTGTCGATCACGTAGTGGCGCCAGAACTCGGTGGCCGGGGTGTCCATGTACAGCAGCACCATGCCGTGGCCGTCGCCGTCTTCGTCGCGGGGGCGGCGGAAGTAGTGGATCTCGCGCGTGGGCATGCAGTTCGCGTGCTGCTGCGGCGGCTGGTCGTAGTCCCACCACGGTGCGTTGCTGACGAAGAACACCTTCAGCATCGGAAAGCCGTTGACGCTATCGAGCTGGGAGGCCACGTGTTCGGGCAGGTGCTGCGCGAGCTTGACCAGCGGCAGGCGTGGCATCGCGAGGATCAGGCGCTGCGCGGTGATCGTCGTGGTGCCGCTCTTGGTGCGCACGTCGAGTTCGAGCGCACGCTCGCCGAGACCTGTTGGCCGGAAACCCAGCAGGGTATGGCCGCCGGCGAGCGTGACATTCGGATGCGCGCGCAGCACGGCCATCAATCCGTCGGACAGCCTCGACGATCCGCCCGCGATGCTGGCGAGCTGCTGGCCCACGGTCTTCAAAGCGCGCAGCCACCAGATGATCCACTCGGCAGCGTTCAGGTTCTCCGGGATCATGTGATAGAACGTGCCGGTATCGCGCAGCTTGACCACCGCGCGGTGGCTGAGGATGCCTTGCGCCGACAGCGCGTTCCAGAAGCCCGTGGCCCACAGCGGCTGGCCGTGCAGTTGCGCGTGCTTGCGCAGGCGCGTGTAGTCGGCCTCCGTGAGGTTGTCGATCCAGGCCTGGTCGTCGGGCGCACGACTCATGATCAGCATGATGCCGCGCCGGAGCAACTGCAGCGAGTTGAGGCCTTGTTCCTCGGGCGTGAGGTCGTCGTCGGGGGCCGTGATGCTCTCTCCGGTCGGGCCGGAGAAGTCCACCAGCTCGACGCCCAGTTCGCTGCACAGCTTGGCGAAGCGCGGTTGCAGCGTCGGCTCGAAGCGCATCGGGCCCATCTCGGCGATGAAGCCGTCCAGGTCCTCGGTCTCGATGCGGCCGCCCCAGCGGTCGGACGAGGCTTCGAGGATCAGGATCTGGTGGCCGGCGTCGGCCAGTTGGCGCGCGCAGTACAGGCCGGCGATGCCGCCGCCGGCGATGACGATGTCGTGAGAATTCATGCGGGGCGCCGCGCACAGGTTGTGCGAGTGGGCGGCGTTCGGGGTGTGGGGGATGGCCGCATTGTCCCCACAACCACAACGCCCGGCCAATCCCCTGGGCCCTACTTGCCCTTCGAGATGCTCCCCAGGCCGCCGCCGCTGGTGTTGACCGTCTTCGGATCGCCGTAGTACGTGAGCGAGCCCACGCCGCCCACGGCGGCGTCGAGTCGCGTGCTGGCCCACACCTTCACCGAGCCCACGCCGCCGACGTGGACGGTGGCCGACTCCGCGTGCAGCTCGCGCGTGTCGATCGAGCCGACGCCGCCGACGTTGAGCGTGAGGTTCTTGACGTTGCCGTCGGCCTTGAAGCTGCCGGCGCCGCCGAAGCGCACGTCCAGGCTGTCGCCGCTCATGTGCGTGATGGTGGTCTCGCCGGCGCCGCCCATCGTGAAGGCGGTCAGCTGCGGCACCGTGATGGTCACGCGCAGGCTGTCGTGATGCGAGTTGAAGTGGGTGGTGTCGTGGCGCATGTGCAGCTTCAGTTCGGTGCCGACGACCTCGGTCTGCAGGTCAGCCACGAGATCGTCGCTGCCACTGACCGTGACCGACTGGGCCTTGCCGACCTCGATGTGCACGCTGACCGGGCCCGAGTTGGCGATGCTGGAGAACGGCGCGACGCTGCGCGTCTGTTCGGCGGCGTGCGCCTGCAGTGCGAACAGCGACGCGGCGGCGGCGAGCGTGAGAGTCAGGGCGTGGCGCATGGCGTTCCTTGGTGGGTGGCGTGATCGATGGAATCGATTCTAGGAAGGCGCTCGGGGCCTTGCCAAGGCGTTGCGACGAGGTGCGGGTGGGCGGGATACGGTGCGTGCCGGCGCGACGGAGCGAAGGACCTCAGTCCGCGTCCGACAGGTGCGGCGCGATCACGCGCGTGAGCCACGCCATCACGGCCTGCACGCGCGGCGCGAGCTGGCGCCGGTTGGGCAGCATCAGCGACACGGGCATCGCCGGCGCGCGGAACTCCGGCAGCACGGCCACGAGATCGCCCGCGGCGATCAACGCATCGATGCCCAGCGCGGGTGCCTGGATCAGGCCGAGGCCGGCGAGCGCGGCGGCCTGGTAGGCGTCGGTGCCGTTGACGGTGACGTGCGCGCGCATCGGGAGCGAACGGCGCCGGCCGTCGGCGTCGACGTAGTCCCAGGCGGCGCCTTGCGCGTTGAGCGAGGGCATGTAGTGGACGACGTGGTGCCCCGTGAGGTCGGCGAGCGTGCGCGGCGTACCGTGGGCGCGCAGGTATGCGGGGCTGGCGACGTTGCGCATGCGCAGGACACCCAGCGGGCGCGCGACCAGGTCGGAGTCCACCAGTGCGCCGACGCGCAGCACGCAGTCGAAGCCTTCGTGCACGAGGTCGACGCGGCGGTCGGTGGTGCTGATGCCGATCTCCAGCAACGGATGAGCGGCGAGGAACTCGGGCAAGCGCGGCAGCACGATGTCGCGCGCGAGGCGGTTGGGCAGGTCGATGCGCAGCCGGCCACTCAGGCCCGTCGAGGCGGGCTGGAACATCGCCTGCAATTGCTCCGCCTCGGTCAGCAGCTCCTTGCAACGCTCGAGGAATCGCTCGCCATCGGGCGTCAGGCGCACGCTGCGCGTCGTGCGTTGCAGCAGGCGCGTGCCGACCTGTGCCTCGAGCTGTTGCACGGCGGTGGAGACACGCCCCTTGGCCAGGCCCAGTTGGTCGGCCGCCCGGCTGAAGCTCGCGAGCTCGGCCACGGTGGCGAAGATGCGCAGTTCATGGAGATCCATGGCGGAATTGTTCTGTTTGAGAGAACAGTGTGGGGTCGAGTGCGGACTTTATCTCCGTGGTGGGAATTCTTAAAGTCCTTCCATCGAATCACCCAACGGAGCCCGACATGACCACTTCCCCCACCCCGATCGCCCTCGTCACCGGTGGCAGCCGCGGCCTCGGCCGCAGCGCCGTCCTCAAGCTCGCCGAGCGCGGCGTCGACGTGATCCTCACGTACAAGAACAACGAGACCGACGCCCACGCCGTGGTCAAGCAGGTCCAGGCGCTGGGCCGTCGGGCGGTGGCGTTGCAGCTCGACGCCGGCGACAGCAAGAGCTTCGCGGCCTTCGCCGAGCGCGTGAAGGCGACGCTCGCCTCGACATGGCAGCGCACGGACTTCGACTACCTCGTCAACAACGCCGGCATGAGCGTGGGCCATGCGAGCGTGGCCGAGACCACCGAAGACCAGTTCGACGAGCTGTTCAACGTGCACCTGAAGGGCACGTTCTTCATCACGCAGAAGCTGCTGCCGCTGCTCAAGGACGGCGGTCGCATCGTCAACACGTCCAGTGGCCTGGCGCGCTTCGCACTGCCCGGCTACGCGGCGTATGCCGCGATGAAGGGCGGCGTCGAGGTGCTGACGCGCTACATGGCCAAGGAGCTGGGCGCGCGAGGGATCACGGTCAACACGATCGCACCGGGCGCGATCGAGACGGACTTCGGCGGCGGCGCGGTGCGCGACAACGCCCAGCTGAACACGTTCGTCGCCGCGCAGACCGCGCTGGGCCGCGCCGGCCTTCCCGACGACATCGGCGGCGCCGTCGCCTCGCTGCTGACCGATGCCAACCAGTGGATCAACGCCCAGCGCATCGAGGTGTCGGGCGGCATGTTCATCTGAAGTGCGAGCCGCCATGAAGAACGCGGGCCTCGGCCCGCGTCCCTCAATGCCCTTCGCGGCGGATCAATGCGGTCGGACGTGGCCGTGCTCGCCCATCTTCGGCGGCTTGCCGGTGATCGACGCCTCGACCATCTTGTACAGCTGGACGAGCTTGTTCTCCTTCACGTCCCAGTAGTCGGCGTGCTCGATTCGCACTTGCACCAGCGCGAGATCGGGATCGTCGACGCCGCCCTTGAACCAGGCCTCGGCGGCCTTGTTCCACAGCGCCTTCTTCTTGCCCATGTCTTCGACGACATGCGCGACGCCGGATACCGACACATAGGTATCGGCGCCCGGATTGGCGTACGACACGTTGACCTGGTCGTCGCCCCGGAACTCGGACACCGGGTCGCCCGAACGCGACATGAAGAACCACAGCGAGTCGTCGTCGAGGAACTTGTTCTGCGTGGTCATCGGACGCGAGTGCAGGTGGCCCTGGACCTTGTGCGTGGTGAACATCGCGAACTTGATGTCCTTGATCAGCTCGCTGAGCTTGTCCTGGCCGTGGGCCGTCTGGTCGTGGGCGTCGTACATGGGATGAACTCCTGTAAGGTGTCTGTTCCCTCGTAAGCGGCAAGGCCGGGGCCTGCGCATTCCATGTCCGACGTGCCTTCTCCACGCCCGCGCTGCGACCGCTGCGCCCTGCCCTTGCGCACCTGCCTGTGCGCGCTCGTCACGCCCGTGCGCAACGACGTCGACGTGCTCGTGCTGCAGCATCCCGACGAGGCGCGCGAGGCCAAGGGCAGTGCCCGGCTGATGCGGCTGAGCCTGGCGCATTGCCGCGTCGTCGTCGGCGAAGTCTTCGAGCCTGCCGAGCTGCTGAACCTGCTCGGCGGTGATGTATCAGGAAATGCACTTCTTTACCCGACAGACGCGGTGGGGGGTGGCGCGCGAACCGTGCCGTCCGCTCGACCGCGGCGGCTCGTAGTGCTCGACGGCACCTGGCGCAAGACCCTGCGCATGCTCCACGCGAACCCTTTGCTGCAGACATTGCCGCGATGGCCCGTCATGCCGGTCGGGCTGGCACGCTACGCCGCGCTACGCAAGGCACGCCTGCCCTCGCAGCTGAGCACGCTGGAGGCCACGTGCGCGGCACTCGGCGACGTCGAGGACGCGCCTGCGCGCTACGTGCCGCTGCTCGCGGCGTTTGGACGTTTCGTGGACGATCGCGCGTTGCGCGCGCCAAGGGCGCCCCCCGCGCCATGAAGATCGCCGCCATGGCCCCGCAAGGCGATGGCGGCGATCGCTCCGCGCTCGCGGGTCCGCCCGACTCGAGCGGGTCGCGAGCCCGGGTCACCTGGGCGCGTTTGTCAGTTGCGGTCGGAGCGTGGTGCCGGCGTGGTGGCGGCCGGTGTCGTGTCCGTGGCGGTAGCGGCTGGCGTCGTGTCCGTCGACGTGCTGGCCGGAGCGGCCGACGTGTCGGTGGTCGTCGTCGTGGTGCTGGTCGGCGCGGTGCTGTTCAGCGCGGCCGACGGATCCGTGGTGGTCGTCGTCGTGCTGCTGGGCATCGCGCTGGTGTCGGCCGGCGTCGATTGCGTGGTGGTGGTCGTGGTCGTGTCGGTCGACTGGGCCACGGCGGCGCCGAGGCCGGCCAGCATGGCGGCGACAGCGGCGACGGCGGACAGCTTCTTTTGATACCCTTGCATGGAAATCTCTCCAAGTTGAAGTGTTGGTGGATCGGCACCCTGCCGAGCCTTCTGGCGAGCGACATCGCGGCAATGCGGATGCCGCATCTGTAAGAAAACGCTGCGGGCGTAACGCGGCGGCCACACGCTGTCGAGTTGCCCCCGTCGTCGCAAGGCGTTGCAAAGTCTGCGAGCATGGAGCCCCCGAAGGGCGCCGCCCTTCGACTTCACAAGGCGCGGAGACCTTCATGGAAATGACTCACGACCTGATCGTGATCGGCGGCGGCTCGGGCGGCGTGGCCGGCTCGCGGCGCGCAGCGGCCCACGGGGCCAAGGTCGCGATCGTCGAGGCCGACCGCTTCGGCGGCACCTGCGTGATCCGCGGCTGCGTGCCCAAGAAGCTGATGATGTACGCGGCCAGCTTCGCCCAGCAGTTCAAGGACGCCGAGGGCTTCGGCTGGAGCGACGTGCAGGCGCGCTTCGAGATGTCGCGCTGGGCCGACGCCAAGAAGCGCGAGATCGATCGCCTCGAGCATATCTACGACGAGATGCTGGCCAACGCCGGCGTCGAGATCGTGCGCGGCCGCGGCCGGCTCGTGTCGGTCAACGAGGTCGACGTCGATGGGCGCCGGCTCGCCGCGCCCCGCATCCTCATCGCCACCGGCGGCGCGCCGTCGGCCGAGGCCGTGCCCGGCCTGGCCGTGGCGATGACCTCCAACGAGGTGCTGGACTTGCGAGAGGTGCCCGAATCGCTGCTGGTGATCGGCGGCGGCTACATCGCGGTGGAGTTCGCGAGCATCCTCGCCGCGCTGGGCAGCCGGGTCACGCTCGCCTATCGCGACAGCTTCCCGCTGCGCGGCTTCGATGCCGAGTTGCGCGGGCGCCTGGCGCTGGCGCTCGGCGAGCGCGGCATCACGCTGGCCTGCGGCGTGGCGCTGGAGCGCCTGGAGCGCGACGGGAGCGGCTTCGCGCTCTACCGCGCCGACGGCAGCGTGCTGCGCGCGACGGCGGCGCTCAATGCGACCGGCCGCCGGCCCAACACCGCGGGCCTGGGGCTGGCCGACGTCGGCGTGCAGCTCAACGCGCGCGGTGCGATCGCGGTCGACACCGAGAGCCGCACCAACGTGCCGACGATCTGGGCGGTCGGCGACGTCACCGATCGCGTCAACCTGACGCCGGTGGCCATCGCCGAGGCGCGGGCGTTCGCCGACACCGAGTTCGACAAGGATCCGCGGCGTGTCGACCACCGCATCGTGGCCAGCGCCGTGTTCACCGATCCGCCCATCGGCACGGTCGGCCTGACCGAACAGCAGGCCGCGTTGCGCGGACCGGTGGACATCTACGCGGCCGACTTCCGGCCCATGAAGACGGCGTTCGTCGGCGGCACGCA